>OJHG01000002.1_pt1 | contig 210689 bp, 147 predicted proteins | sample 1594761 | NCBI WGS metagenome assembly OJHG01 (sample SAMN05416786, study PRJEB24817) | seawater metagenome | isolation source: Sea water | place: Canada:Atlantic | collected 2013-07 | reverse complement strand
CCATTACTACATAGCGACGCCTTAATCAAAAACCGCTGGACGCATTCTGAGACGGCCACTTATTAATGCGGATTGGTATAAGCAGCACTTAAACGCGCGTTCCTCCATCTAACTCTATCGTACGGCCAGTGAAGTAATCATTCTCAAAGATGTATTTCGCAGTGTGTGCCAACTCTTCAACATTAGCTAAGCGGCGCAGCGGCACCGAACTTAAAAATGCTTCGCGCATCTCAGGGCGCATCTGGGCGGCCATGGCAGTTTCAACTAAACCGGGCGCGATACATCCAGTACGAATACCAAACCGGGCTAGCTCTTTGCCCCAAGACACCGTCATAGTAGCTACAGCGGCTTTAGATGCGGAATAATTTGTTTGCCCCATGTTTCCGGCGCGAGAAACGGACGAAATATTGATAATCACGCCATCGCTTTTGCTTTCAATCATTTGTTTAGCGGCTTCACGACCACATAAAAACGTACCTGTCACGTTTACATCAAGCACAGATTGAAACTGCTCTTTGGACATTTTGCTGACGACCTTGCCTTCTTTGACTTTCAGCAACATGCCATCACGCATAATACCTGCACTGTTGATCAAGCCGTTTAATTGGCCGAAGTCCATGCCTATGTCAGCAAACGCGACCTCTACTTCGGCTTCGTTGGTAACGTTAACCACATAATATTCAGCTTTAATGCCTAAGCTTCTTAGCTCTTTGGCAGCTTGTTCTAGCGGTTCTTTTTGCATATCAATTAATGCAACGCTTGCCCCTTGTTCAGCAACCTCTTGAGCCATTGCCCGGCCCAAGCCTTGAGCGGCACCGGTAATGGCGATAACAGATCCTCTTAATTGCATCTTGTCTTATCCTATTTTGTTGAAATCTATGTGTTAGTCGGCAACGCGTAGCTACTGTTTTTTATGTTGTGCTGAAAACAGCTCAAATATACTTGAGAAGTCGCGTAGACCGCTGCCTTGCATGCTATGCATGTTATATAAATTTTGCGCCATCGCCCCCATGGGCGTGCTGGAATGACTTTTAAGGGCGGTGTCTAACGCTAGGCCTAAATCTTTACGCATCAAATCCACCATAAAGCCACCTTTATAATCATTTGATGACGGGACATTGGGCATCACATCTGGGCAAGGGTTATATAATTCTAATGTCCAGTTCCGTCCTGAGCTTTGCAACATGATGTCTGACATCACCTTGGGATCAAGACCGTTATCAATGGCCATTTGCAGCGCTTCAGATGTACCGACCATCAACACAGACAACAGCATATTATTGCAAATTTTCGCAATTTGCCCGGCGCCATTTTGCCCCGCATGGAAGATGTTTTTCCCCATGGCGCTGAGTACAGGGTGCGCTTTTTCGTATGCGCTTTTGTCGCCACCGACAATGAAGGTTAGCGTGCCTGCTGCCGCCCCAGCGGTACCGCCGGAGACCGGTGCATCGACAAAATCAATGCCCTTTTCGGCCAAGGTTTTCCCTACCAATATTGAGGTTGCTGCATCAATGGTACTTGAATCAATGACGAGGGTGTTCTGCTCAAGCACGTCAATCAGGCCCCCTGTGCCGCGCTCGCTATCCCCCAAATATAAACCTTGAACATGCTTGCCCGCGGGTAGCATCGATATCACTATATCAGCGCCTTTCACCGCCTCTTCGGCGCTGGCAGCTGCCCTTGCGCCTTGGGTTTTCAACTCAGCAACTGTCTGTGGCACAAGATCAAAAACACAGACCTTCGCATTCGCTTTGAGTAAATTAGCCGCCATAGGCCCGCCCATATTGCCAAGGCCGATAAACGCAACAGAGTAATTTGATAGAGACATGCTTTATTCCTTATCTAAGTGACTTAATGGGTGTTCGGTGCCTTGCCACTGGCTATCGAAAAACCAAACCATTGTTTCTTTTGGCACTTGAGCAACGTTTGCGTAATGCCACTTAGGTTGATGGTCTTTGTCTACCAATAGTGCGCGAACCCCTTCTTGAAACTCGCCAAACTCGCCGCAACGACAGGACATAATCAACTCCATTGCAAAGCACTGGGCTAACGTCATACTTTGTCCGCGTTGTAACTGCTCAAATACCAAGTTCGCACTAATAGGCGAACCGGCTTGCAGTGTCTTTTGCGCCTTTGCTAGCCAGCGATCATCACCGGCATCTAATTGTAAAATCTGCTCAGCCACCTCTGCAGCTGTCTTTTTACTTTCCAACTGTGCCAACGATCCTTGCAAGGGTTGCACCTTTGACACAGGCAGCAGCGCTTGGTGTTGTTGATGTAAGTGGGCGCACATTACGCTTAGCTGATCTGCATTTGCCGCGCTATCATTACCCCACGGCAATTGTTCTAACCCCTCCAGCCACTGCGCTTTCATATCATTTGGCATGAAATAGTCAGCCATATTGACGTACAAGGCGTCAGCAGCATTCATACTCGCCCCTGTCATGCCTAGAAATAGGCCACAGCCCGGTGGCATATTATTTAAAAACCAGCTGCCTCCAACATCAGGATAAAGTCCAATGCTTATCTCAGGCATCGCAAGTCGAGAACTATCAGTGACGATCCGATGACTACCACCATTCATTAAGCCCATACCGCCTCCCATGACAATACCGGCTCCCCACACTGCGAACGGCTTAGCGTAAGTATGGATCAAATAATCCAGCTGATACTCTTGGGTAAAAAACGCCTGCAAGGACGCTGGTGTACTTTTGGGCTCATCGGCCATGGCGTTATGCATGGCCACTACATCGCCGCCTGCGCACAACGCTTTATCGCCACTACCATCTAATATCACCATGCAAATTGCTGGGTCTTGCTGCCACGTTAAAAGCTGAGGCATCAGTAACTGGATCATATCCATGTTCAGTGCATTGTGAGCACTAGGGCGATTAAGCGAAGCATGCCCTATTCGCATGCCACTGGTGGTAGTACGTTCTTGAAAAATAACGCTATCAGACACTATCTACTCCTATTCTTTATGGCAAAAATCCTCAATATTGAGGATTTTTATACTCGCTTTACAGTATGTTACCGGCGTCAGCTGCTAACAGACGGCGACCGACGATCATGCGCATGATTTCATTAGTGCCTTCGAGGATTTGATGCACACGTACATCTCGCACATGCCGCTCTAAGGGGTATTCTTGAATGTAACCATACCCACCATGAATTTGCAGGGCCTGATTACACACCTCAAACCCTACATCGGTGGCAAAACGCTTAGCCATAGCACAATACGCACTGCGCTCTGAGTCTTTGTTATCTAATTTAAATGCCGCCAAACGCACCATCTGTCTAGCCGCAACAAGCTCAGTGGCCATATCGGCGAGTTTAAATTGCAATGCTTGAAAGGCCGCTAATGGCTTACCAAATTGGGTACGCTCCTGCATATAGGCAGTGGCTGTATTCAGTGCTTGCTGAGCGGTACCAATTGAACAAGTAGCGATGTTCACGCGCCCACCATCTAAACCTTGCATAGCAAAACTAAATCCTTGGCCCTCTTCACCGAGTAAGTTAATTTGGCTGATACGCACATTATCAAAGGTGATCAAGCGTGTTGGCTGAGCGTTCCAGCCCATTTTTTCTTCCGCTTTGCCATAGACAACGCCCTTGGCATCCGCGGGTACAAGAAAAGCTGAGATCCCTTTAGGACCTTCACCGCCCGTGCGCGCCATGACCACCAGCACATCAGTTTCACCAGCGCCTGAAATAAACATCTTCGAACCGTTTAATACATACTCATCGCCATCTAACTTGGCGCTCGTGCGAAGGGCCGCGGCGTCTGAACCTGAGCCTGGCTCAGTCAAACAGTACGAAGCCAGTAACTTGCCTGTGACCAAATCAGGACACCACTTATCTTTTAATTCGGGCTTACCCCATTTGGCTATCATCCACGTTGCCATATTATGAATGGTCATCATGGCTGTGGTAGCCGTGCAACCCATGGATAACTGCTCGAATATAATCGATGAGTCCAAGCGGCTTAAGCCTAAACCACCGTCTTCTTCACTGGTGTACAAACCACAAAAGCCGAGTTCGCCCGCTTGCTGGATAACGTCTTTAGGAAAGTGGTGTTCTTTATCCCATTTAGCCGCGTTTGGCGCTAAGGCCTGCTCGGCGAATTGCCTAGCAGTGTCAGCAAAAGCTTGTTGATCTTCAGTTAAATCAAAATTCATAATTGCTCCTTACTTCAACTCAATGGTCATATTTGGACCGCTAGGAATATCGTTCTCAAACCAACGAGCTGTTACGGTTTTCGTTTCAGTATAAAAACGTACCGCCTGTTTACCGTAGGCATGTAAGTCACCGTAGAAAGAGTTCTTCCAACCAGTGAATGAAAAGAAAGGCAATGGCACAGGAATTGGCACATTAATACCCACCTGCCCAACTTCAATCTCGTGTTGATATTTACGCGCCGCAGCGCCGCTAGCAGTAAAAATTGATGTGCCGTTACCGAATGGGTTGCGGTTAACCAAGGCAATCGCTTCTTCAAGTGTGTCCACTGTCATGCAGCACAGTACTGGGCCAAAAATTTCTTGTTGGTAAATTTGCATATCAGCAGTCACACCGCCAAATACAGTGGGCCCAACCCAGTTGCCATCTTCATGGCCGGCTAGGGTAAAATCACTGCCATCGACTAAGCACTTCGCCCCCTCGTCTTTACCCTGCTGAATAAGCGACAATACGCGGGCTTTAGCTTGAGGGCTGATAAGCGGACCATAGGCTGCTCCATCATCATTCCACAATCCCGGCTTAACCTGGCCTATCATTTGAGCCAGTTCATCAATCCACTCACTTGCTGCGCCCACAAAAACCGCAACAGAGATGGCCATACAGCGCTGACCTGCAGCCCCTACTGAGGCGCCTACAAGATTGTTCAAAACTTGTTTTACGTTGGCATCAGGCATGATAACTGAGTGGTTTTTCGCTCCTGCAAAACACTGAGCTCGTTTCATATTGTCGGTTGCTGTCTTATACACATGCTGGCCCACAGGTACTGATCCGACAAAAGATACTGCGCGAACATCATCGTCACTCAGCAGCTTGTTCACTTGGTCTTTCCCCCCGTGCACCACATTCAACACGCCTTTAGGCGCGCCTGCTTCGATAAACAATTCAGCTAAACGCGTCGGTGTTAATGGGTCTTGCTCTGAGGGTTTTAAGATAAAGGTATTGCCACAAGCAACAGCCATCGGGAACATCCACAAGGGGATCATGGCAGGAAAGTTAAAAGGGGTAATGCCCAAGCACACACCCAGCGGTTGAATATAACTGTAAGTATCGATACCTCGGGCCACGTTTTCAGCGGTTTCGCCCATCATCATAGACGGCACATTCATGGCTTGTTCAACCACTTCAATACCACGCCACACGTCGCCTTTGGCATCAGCAAACGTTTTGCCCGTTTCACTGCTTAATATTGTGGCAATTTCGTCGTGGTTGTCTTTTAAAAGCTGTTGGTAACGCATCATGATGCGAGCGCGCTCAGGCGCTGGCACTTCACGCCAGGTTAGGAAGGCTTCTTTGGCACTGGCCACGGCTGCATCAATCTCGGCATCAGTGGCGATTGGTGCTTTGGCGATGACAGCATTATTGGCAGGGTTAGTAACGTCGATAAACTGTTTCGACTCAGATGAAATAAACTCACCATTGATAAGTAAAGGAACGTGTTGCATAAGTAGCCCTATTTAAAGTGCTTTGATTTTTACCGCAAACCAAAACTGTTAACGAAGTGTTAGCAAGATTATCAAATAATTTACCTTTACGTTAACGTCAATTCAATTATTTATTCTACAAACTGACAACTTCTGTATACATATTGGGTTGTTCTGCGGCACACTAAGCGACACTAACGGCCAATATAGAAAATCAAGATCCTAAGCTAATCTCTTGTTATGCTTCTGATTATGAAACAAAAAAACCATCTAGGAATGACCCCCTTCTATGTCTCTTAGCGATATAAAAGTCGCCATCGTTGAAGACAACGGCATGGCGCGTATTAATTTGCGCAATCATCTGATGGAGATGGGCTTCACTGAAGTGGGCTGTTTCAGTAATGGTAGAGAACTGAAAGCGCATGTTCGCCTAAGACGTGTCGATCTATTACTAATGGACTATCACTTAGGGCAAAACAAAAACGGCGTTGAGGTTGTTCAAGAGCTTCAAGAAAAAGGCCTACTTAAAAGCTCCACCAGCATAATATTTATTACCTCTGATCGCTTACCCATGATAGTGGGGCAGATCGTGGATGTGCACCCTGACGCATTGGTCATCAAGCCATACACCATACGCAGTATTGAAAAAAACATTTCTGTTTGTCTAAATTTTCATCATTACTTGCAGCCCGTTTTCAAGTTGATGGACGACAACGAGTTTGAGTTAGCACTCGACAAGCTGGTTTACATGCTTGAGCGCAATAGCCGCCCGCGCTTACACAGCCAAATGGTCAAATTGCAGGCTCGGCTGCTGATAAAGGTAAAGCGCTTTAAAGAAGCCGCTAGTGTCTACAATGATGTTCTGCGCAGTTCTGACAAAATCATTTGGGCCAGATGGGGGCTGATCCAAAGCTTGTATTTAGATGGGCAAATAGCGCAAAGCGAAGAAATGCTGTTAGAGCTGACCAATACCCAACTGACCAGCGACAAAGCACGAGAATGGTTAGCCAGAATTTGCATCGGCAATAACCAGTATGCTCAAGCAGAAGATCACATGAACGAAATTCGCGAAGGCGAAATGTCTGTGTCTGCGGCGCGTCTAAAGGCCTATATTTTTCAAGCGCAAGAACGAAACAATGAGGCAATTCAGTTGCTCGAAAAGAAACGTGAATCAAACCGCGGTATTCGAGAGCGCTATGACGAACTGTCTTTAGATTTGGCCCGCTGCTACTTGCAAGAAGCTGAAGGCAAAAGTGCCAATGAGCGAGATAAAACATTACAAGTCGCAAAGTTTTTGATTGGCTCTGCTGGGCGTAAAAATCTCGATCAAAAGCTGATTATTAAAAAAGACTTTTTATATGCCGCTGTTGCCGTGATGGGCGGTAATCTTGATAAAGCGTCCGAACTTTTACATCGCGAAGGTATGGATGACTTGGCCGACGTCGATGTAATACAAATGACCGATGCTATCACTGCTTGGAAAGGCATAGGCAATGATATGAAAGCGTCTGAAATACTGGCACTTTGCAAAGAACGGGTCGCCGAGCTTGATGATGGCAACGAAACCACTGTGGCTAACATGTTAGTGATTAAGCGTGAAGAGTCGATAGGCGAGCGCCGCCCTGAAGCCCTAAGCTTTAATAAAACCGGATTAGAATATTATATTAAGCACGAATACAAAAAAGCCACTCAACACTTTTATCAGGCTTATTTGTTGTTTCCTCGTGAAGTAGCTTTTAGCTTAAATTTACTGCAAAGTTTGGTAGAAGCTGAACAAGCAAAATATAAAAACGTCAATACAAAACAGTTCTTGTTAGAGCTGTCCCGCCGTCAAATGACCCCAAGTAATCAAAAAAGATTAGAAGAAATCACTAAGAAGGTTGAAAAAAAGCCTTCTATTTTCAATTGAAGAACGCGCTATCGCCCCCTCACTTGTTAATTAGAGTTTAGCTAGGTTAAGCAATAAACCGTTAATGTTAACCCTAGGTAAGTAGTGTTTGACTTTTGCGTTATTAACACAAACCATTCGAAACAACCGAACGGTAAAGTCGATTATTTGCGACAATAAATCTATTTTTTATTTTATTTCGTCCCTATTTAGTTATCACACATTAACTTAATAGAGGCCACACACATGCGTACTTTACTTATTATTATTGCTTTACTTAGCACCTATTTAACTAGCTCCAATGCTTTTGCTGCGAAGCAAGGGATCGCCGTTGATTACCTACTTGGCTCAGACGATATTCAAGGTGTGCGCCTGGCTTATCGTCCTTATGCCACCCAGCTAACTCAAATCAAATGGTTAGGTGACGTCGACATTTACTGGGAAGTCAGTATGAACTTTTGGGAAGTCGGTGCTGACAACCGCCACGAAACCAATTACGCCGTTGCTATCTCACCTGTGTTATCCAAACAATTTGCGACTATCGCGAACAAATACCCTCTTCGCTGGGAATTCGGTATTGGTGTATCACTTGTTGAAGATACCCGCTTTGCAGGTAAAGATATTGGCTCGCATTATCAATTCGAGGACCGACTCGGACTTGTTACCGACTTTGGCGAAAACATGAACCAATCTATTGCCCTTCGGTACATGCATTATTCCAATGGTGGTTTAAACACCCATAATCCAGGCGTAGACTTTTTGAATGTCTCTTATGCAGTGTATTTTTAGTTTTGCTTAAACAGAACCGACTAAAGCACTCGCCCAGCACTTTCGTGGGCGAGTCACTTAGTGTCAGTTATTAATTAGACTCACTGTGCTTATTTTTTGGCAGTTTTTAAGCTTGCGGCATAATCGCTCGCTTGCTGCAATACCCGCAAGGCGTTACCGCCCCAAATGTCCGCTAAGTCACTTTTGCTATAGCCTTCGTCTAGTAAGCGTTTGGTTATCTTTGGCAAATTGACCACATCCATCATATCGTCAACACCACCACCACCATCCCAATCGGCACCAACACCCACGTGCTTAGGGCCGACTATTTTCAGCGCATGTAAAAAGTGCTCCATGTAAACTTCAAAAGAGGCCTTAACTGCAGGGTGTTCATGTTCTATTTCCCGGCGCTTTTCAAGAATAACACTGCGCTCACTACCCTCTTTGACCAATTTCATTAGCCCGCCAAATGCTGCTTTACGCTCTGGATCCGCTGGTAATTCTTCAAGGTACTCACTGTATGCATTCATCTGAATAACGCCGCCGGACTCAGCTAGCTGTTTAAGCAAAGCATCGTCAACATTTCGCGGATGATCGTAAATCGCTTTACTGCCGGTGTGCGATAAAATAATCGGTGTTTTTGACAAGCGGATCATATCTTTAACCGTTACGTCATGGGCATGAGAGCCATCAAGCACAATCCCTAATCGATTGGCTTCAGCCACCAGTTTTTCACCTAGTGGTGACAACCCATCCCATTTGGTGCCAGCTGGATCTGTTGAGCTGTCACCAAATTGGTTATTTTTAAAATGCACCGGACCTGCCATACGCAAACCAAATTTATAGAAGGTTTCTAGCAAACTAATATCAGTGCCTAATGGATAGGCGTTTTCCATACTCATATACACAATATGTTTGCTGTTCTTCTTAATCTTTTCGGCATCAGCAGATTCGGTGGCAAATTCAAACACATCAGGGTTGGCCGCTACCATGGTGCGTATCGCCAACGCTCTTAGTAACGCGGTATCTCTACTTTGCTCATAGCCTGTGCTGGTTAATTCGCCTTGAGGAGAATAAACAGCCCAAAAGCCTCCATCTAACGCCCCTTCTTGCATGCGCGGTACATCAACCTGAGAAAAGTCGTGGTCGTAGGTGTGACGCTCAAGAATATCAAAACCCGGCACCACTAGGTTCGCTGGGGTGTCTAGGTGAGAGTCCAGCGTCACTAAACCACGTTGAATAGCGGTTGCTTCCTCGATTGAAACGGCGGCAGTTGCGCTATGACAACAAAGCAAACCGAGGGTAATAGAAAGCAGCTTTTTATTAAAATAATACATATGTTTACTCATATTCATTAGAAGGTCACGCTCAAAGAAGCTTGAAAATTACGCGGGTTAAGTGGACGATAAAATGCCGAGTCGACAAATGCAAACGACAGCACTTCTTCATCAAATATGTTGTCCACGTTAAAGCGAAGACTCACGTTTTCTGGCATACCAAAGAGGTTCACGCCTCCAAAATCCAAGTACGCACTCACAATGGTGTAACTGTCCATGGTGTAAGTTTCAGCGTAATCAGTAAAACGACTACCGGTATATTTCGCCGACATATTGGCCACAAGCCACTCAGTAGGCTCATAGGTAATACCAGCGGTCATTAACCATTTAGGGCTATCAGCTAAGCGGCTGCCTTCGGGGTTGCTACCGAAGCCATCAACCAAAGATGCATCTTTGTAGGATATGTTAGCGTTCAAATACAATTGCTTGTTAAATGCCGCAGGTTGATACACACCACTTAACTCAAAACCGTATGCTTGTGATGCGCCGCCATTGATATAAAAGCTTTCAGGCTGCTGGGTAGCGGGATTAAATACATTGCTGGCAAATAGACGGTTATCAAAACGCGTGTAAAACAGCGCCAATGCGGCATTAAAGGTTTCTTGATTGGTACGGTACCCCATTTCAAAGTTGTCTGCCTCTTCACCCTCAGGTATTTCAGGCTCAAAACTTAAAGCATTATCGTAAATATCGTCAGTGCCGTTGGGTAAAGCATAGTTTTTAGAGTAAGAGGCAAAGATTTGGTCAGTGTCGTTTACGCTATACACAGCGCCGATAGAAGGTAAAAAGTGGTTACTGAATTCACCGCCAACAGATTGCGCGCCGTAACCAGCTTCACTGTTAATTTCATAGTCGGCATAATCACGATAGCCGTCCAAAGTGTAATCTACGCTCAAAGACTTAATGCCAAGCTCTAGCTTCAAGGCATCATCAAGCAGGCTGATGGTGTCTTTTAGATATAGCTGAGTGGTTTCTCGCACTGCCGTGTAGTCTCGTCGATAATAAGCAACTTCATCCCAAAGTACCTCGCCATCGGCACTGCCACCGGTTTTGTTCAAGCGTTGCTGCGTGCGGTTGTAGGTGTCTTTTTCTCGCCAACCACCGAACTCAATCACATTGCTTTCAAGCTCTAAAGTGAAATCAGTGACAAACCCTTTGCGATCACCACCAACGGATGAAAGACCGTATTGCACACCCCGTGGATGCACAACATCTAGCCCAGCAGTCGCTTGGCGCTGATAAATACTTAAAGTGTTGCTGTATGAATCAGGCGATACGCCGTATCCGTCTTTGTCTTCAAAATAATAGGTGCCAGCGAATAACAGATTGTCAGTTAAATAGGTTTCAAGCTGCAAGGAATACAACTGGTCATCTCGTACGTTGATTCTGTCTTCATAGTAACTGGTACAGTTGCTACCAGTGAATACGGGCGTGAAGTCGCTATCGTCAATAGCGCCATCTTGATTAAAATCATACACTTGTGGCATCGCTGCGATACAACCTTCAGGTATCGACTCTAAATAGCTGTAGTAGTAATCATCTTCAAATGTTGCTTCGGTAGCAGAGGGGGAGTCATAGTCAAAAAAGTCATTGGCGACATAATTAAAAGTCAGTTTGCTATCAGCACTAAAGGCATAAACCGCTTTTGCCTCTATATGTTCTCGGTCAATGGTGCCTGGGCCTCGCCATAAATCACTGTCGGTCTTTGAGCGACTAACAAAAGCTTTGAAACCATTTATGTCGCCAGTTTCTAATTTAATAAATGAGCGCTGAAGGTCGTCGTCACCCACTGTCAGTGACATCATGCCACCCATTTCATCTGACGGGTCTACTGAATAATAAGACGCAATGGGCCCCAGTGTAGAATAGCTAGGGGCTGACACATCCCCTGCCCCCGGTGAGGCGACCACTGACGCTAAGTTTTCGTTGTCAACATATCTGAAAATAGGGCTACCGCCAAAAGCGTCTGAACGCCCCATTGGCACGCCATTTAACACAAAGCCCATTTGGCTTAAGTTAAACGCACGTACATTTACTGAGTTACCAAATTCATATAATCCCAAAGCGCCATCCGTTTGCACATTGAACCCAGGCAGACTCTCGAGCATTTTTAAACCTGAAATACCGCCAGGGGCTGACAACAGTGCTTCGCGGGTGACAGCCAAGGTATTGGTTACCTCGCCTGTGCCAATAGCCACTTCTGTTTCTGAAATTCGACGCCCCATGACCTGAATTTTCTCCGGTGCATCTTCAAGCGATGTGTCTTCAACCTCTTGGGCTAAAACAGGATTAACAGTGAATAACGCGGCAAGCGACACGCTAAGTAAAGTAGGACGAAATGACGGGGTAGCTCTTTTCATGTGTGTGGTTCCTATTTATTTACATTGGTGTTGCTTTGTGGGTGTGCCTCCTTCTTCGAGGAGTGACACAAATCAACTCAATAAACGTACCAACTTCATTGAATGCACCATGAGAGAACCAGCAGGCGAGTGAAACCGCGCATTTTTATTGCGATTGACGACAGATCTGACAAGCGAAGGCCGTTAACACCTGAGAATATTCTGAGCAATAAAATCACGAGGCATGGTTCGCCTGCACCACAAAAGAATAAAAACGCACCACAAAAGCCAAATGTAACAAATAATAAATTCGAGTAATTTTATTGGCTAAAGCCGCGTGTTTATTAGCATCAGCAAGGTCGAACCAGTTCTAAAAGTGATTGCGCGGTGCATAAAACAAGTCGAAACTGAGCCAATAATTGATGTAAGTCATAGCCCTATACTTCATAACGGGCTATCGATCTATACCCGTAAACTTAAAGGTATGGCAAAACACCAATTATCATTTCACAACTTAGCGATAGGGATCGCTCACATCGACTAATAAAAAGGGAACATAATGCAACACACACACACACTGCGTGACCAAATCAGGTCTGTTACAACAAAAACATTTAAATATTCACCCATTGCACTTTGTCTTGCTGCGGCCACTAGTTCAGTCAATGTGCAAGCACAAGACAATGGCCCTACTGCGACTCAGGACACCGCCCAATATGAACGCGTTATTGTAACGTCTCGTAAACGCTCAGAGTCCATGAATGACGTGCCTATCAGTATTAATGTGGTGGGCGAAGACTTAATTGAAAATTTAGGGGCGGTAGATTTCACTGATTTACTCGGCGTAGTGCCAAGCTTAACCGCCTATGAAAATGGTCCAGGACGCACGCGCTTGTCTATTCGCGGTGTCGCAAACGGGGGCGGTAATGACAACGATACCCAAAACCAAGAAACGGTTGGTATTTACCTAGATGAAATCCCCATTTCAATGGGCGGTATGAACCCAGAACTAGCATTATTTGACTTAAAACGTGTTGAAGTGCTGCGCGGTCCTCAAGGTACTTTATTTGGCGCAGGCTCGATGACAGGGACAGTGCGCTTGGTTTCTAACGACCCAGACCTATCGAAATTCGAAGGTAAATACGAACTCAGCGCATCAAAAATAGAACATGGTAGTAATAATAAATCAGTTAAAGCTTTGGTTAACGTACCTATTATTGACAACGAACTCGCAGTGCGTGTTAGCGGCTATTACTTAGATAATGGTGGCTATATTGATAACAGTTTAACCGGTGAAAAAAACCTGAATGACGGGTTATCCAAAGGTGCCAAGCTCTCTGCATTGTACATACCGACCAACGAATTGAGCGTTGAATTTAGCTACATCCACCATGATTATTCAGACGACGGACGCCCAGTTGATATAGATTCAACGCCACTGTTTGTGCGTGATTACCCGTCGTTTGATGGTTTTGACGACACTATGGATATCGCTAACCTCACCCTCACTTACGATCTAGACTGGGCTGAACTTACCAGCTCATCGTCTTATTTTGACCGTTCAATCGTCAATCCTCGCTCACTTGATTTGCTATTTGAATCTGCATTGCCTCCGGGGATCACCCCTCATGAACTCATCGACTTTACCGATTCTGAGGTATTCGTACAGGAGCTACGTTTAGCTTCCACCACCGACAGTGATTTGCAATGGACAGTGGGCGCTTATGCTGACAAAAAAGACGTATTTTATGAGAATACCTTTCCTGTGCCCGGCGCTGACGCCATCTTAGGCGTGCCGTCTTCTGCGTTTGGTGCGCCAGAGGATCACTTATTCTACGGTTTTGATGACTTAACCGTTAAGACCTATGCCTTGTTTGGTGAGCTTTATTACGATATCGGTGATTTGTCTATAACTGCGGGCTTACGCTACTTCAACTGGGAGCAAGAAATTGAATTTTACCAATCTGGTTTGTTTAATGGTGAAGCCAACAGCGACACTCGCCCTAAAGGCAAAGTTGATGGTTATAACCCTAAATTGAATGTGTCTTATCACCTAAATCGCGACAATCTCATCTATGCTCAAGCGGCTAAAGGCTTTCGCTACGGCGGTATCAATGGGGCTATTCCTGAATCAGTTTGTGCCGATGAACTAGCACAAGTAGAGCGTGATGGTGGCGATACGCGTTTCTTCGACCCAGATGAAATCTGGAACTACGAAGTCGGTGTAAAAGGCAGTGACACCCAAGGTACGGTTAGCTACAACGCGACCTACTTCCACATTGACTGGAGTGACATGCAAACCAGTCGCAGCTTTGAGTGCGGATTTGGTTTTAAAGAAAATGTCGGTGATGCCACCAGTAAAGGCGTTGAACTTGAAGTAACCGTTAAACCCCTCGATGGGCTCGTGTTATCAGCAGGCGGGGCTTATATCAACACCACTTTAGATGCCGATGTGCCAAACTTAGATGCACAAAAGGGAGATGCTGCGCCCTTCGTGCCTGAAATTTCTTTTACGACATCAGCTGAATATTCTACTGAGTTAAATAAAGATCTCGAAGGATTTGGTTGGGTTAACGTACAGTACACGGATGACCGCTCTACTGAATTCAGCGAGCAAAACTCCAACTATCGTAAAATGGATGCGTACACAGTCGCAAACATGCGCTTAGGTATACGCTTTTCTGGTTATGAGATATCGTTGTTTGCAAACAACATGTTTGATGACGACGGTGTAGTGCGTGCTATTGGTCGCCCTCCGTTTGATCCGCCAGCGAGTATTCGTGTCACTCCGCGTACGATTGGCATGACGTTCAGAGGCGGGTTCTAGCTTTTTACGTTATCAAGCACTAGGCAATGTCCAGCTAATACGATGTATTATCTGGATATTACCTAGATTTCACCTAAACAACGCTCTTGCTCTGTATTTTCTAGTAAATAAATACAATGGCAAACGCGCAAAAACGTATAGTTACACCGAATCTATTTAACAGGGAGAAACACATGCTTTTTCACTCACTGCGATCAAGTACCATACAATGCATTTTCACGATATTACTCTGCTGCTCATTTACTGTAACGGCCAGCAGCGAAAGTAAATCTGAGGCAACGCAAGCCGTTAACCAAGTCCTTGATGGTTTACACCAAGCTGCCAGCCAAGCCGATTTAGACAAATACCTTGGTTCTTTCACTCAAACAGGCGTATTTATGGGCACTGATGATTGGGAACGCTGGACACGCCCAACAACCTTAGACAAATACGTAGCAGAGCGCTTTGCAGGCGGCACCGGCTGGACATATAAATCGGTAGAGCGACACATCAACTTTTCAGAACAACAAAACATCGCTTGGTTCGACGAAATCACTGTGTCACAAAAATGGGGCCGCTTTAGAGGAACCGGCGTACTGATAAAAGACAACGACCAGTGGAAAATAGCCCATTACGCGATGTCAGTACTCGTCCCTAATGAAGCATGGGAAAAGGTCGCCGAAATCAACATTAAAACGTTTGCTGAGCGTCAAAAGAAATAGTAAATCAGTTTTACACATGTGCGAAACACGCTCTAACCGCTCATGTGGCCTGACGCCTAAAACTGGGGAAACTAGCAAAATGAGCATCAAACTTATAATTAAGCTTGATGCTCAAATAAAGGCGGAAGCTTCACATCGTCCTTGTCTTTTTCTCATGTAAACGAACCTAATACATCCCCTTACATATTCAGAAAAAGGCTACATAACAGTCTGCATTAAAACGAGCTACTTTCCCCATACAAAAGAAAATGACATCTCTCATAGAGAGCTTAAATTTTGCTTTCTAATTCAGGAATGCTGACAAAAAGCGCCTTATCACTTTCACCAGCATAAACTTCAAATTTACCTCTTACCGGTTGCCATAACCGATTGTAGTTGTAACAAAATAACGACCGTAGCAGTGGAATATCTACCTCTTTATTTGCAACCAAACCAGCTATCATTTTATAAAATGCTGCCACACGATTCAGTGCTATAAGGTCGTCCTTAGTAATCGTAGATAGCTCTTTACTTTTGCTTTCTAACTGAATTTCGTTAACCAAATCTTCCCAGTTGTAGCGGTTGTTTGGCAAATTCAAAAACTTTTCCCACATATACATACGCGCCTTCACAAACGTATGGTCTTGGTCAAAGTCCCGTGCAAGTTGCAATGTATTATTGATTCGCCGATTTCGCCGATTAATGTGTAAGTTAACAATAACAGCGATCGTTCCCACGGCAGTGGCAAGACCTGTAGATACAAATATCGCAATATCACTACTCATTTGACCTCCTTGTTCACACTATTTATCAAATATTGGATCTTATAATGGCATTATATTGCATTACAGACTCATTTCTTCTTCGCTTGAATGGAATAATGACAGTAGATTAGTAAAATCGAAATAGCCTGAACTATGTATTAGTTTAATTCTATTCAACGTCAACCTTTCTACAAAATAGATCAGCTCTCGTTTACGCCGACACTCGATTTATATCTGATGAGTATACTTCACAATCCAATCACTCACGGAGTATCTACGCCAAACTAGACGAAGAAAATGTCGCTATGAAGTTTCAAAATCAAGGCATTGGCCGAGTTGCTATGGTGCTTGCGCTACATGAAATTAAGCAAACAGCGGGCTTACGAGAAATAGAGATTTGCTATAACCCTAGCAACCCTGTGGCTGAGTCATTTTACCAAAGCTTTGGCTTTCATGAAGTCGGGATGGATGACGACGATGAAGACATGCTGGCGATCATTCACCTATAGCGACTTAACACCAAAGATGTGATCTAATGCGGATTGATATAACAAGCATGAGCATGATGGTATTCATCATGCTCACACCTATTATTTAATGAGGTGGTATAAATGCGAGTTGAGCAACGCTTTTGATACGCTACTCAGGCAAAGTAATATTCAACTCTAATACAGAACAATCATCGTTGTTATCCAGCTGAACAGTCACTTGATCTTCTTCGATGTTGACGTATTTACGGATCACATCCATGATCTCTTTTTGCATCAGAGGCAAATAATCAGGTTGCTGTCGCTTACTACGTTCGTGCGCAACAATGATCTGCAAACGTTCTTTTGCTAGTGATGCGGAGCTTTTTTTCTCTTTTTTCAAAAAGTAATTAAAAATGCTCACTATTTACCTCCTAGTAGTCGCTTCAAGAATCCTTTTTTCTGTACTTCAAGAAAACGGTGCTCCATTTCCTCGCCGAGCAACCGTGACACTGCATCAAGGTAAGCTTGGCCGGCTTCTGATTCTTGATCCAAAATAACTGGTGCACCTTGGTTAGATGCTTTTAATACTGCTTCTGACTCTGGAATAACACCCAGCAAAGGAACAGCAAGAATATCTTCGACATCAGCTACGCTAAGCATTTCTGCTTGGGCAACACGCTCAGGGTTATAGCGCGTTAACAACAAGTGTTCTTTTACCGTGCCGCCCTGCTCTGCCTTAAGTGATTTGCTTTGCAAAATACCTATGATCCGGTCTGAATCTCGCACTGATGACACTTCAGGGTTAGTCACCACTATGGCTTCATCTGCGAAATACAAGGCCATTTGTGCGCCTTGTTCAATACCCGCTGGCGAGTCACAAATAATGTATTCAAAGTCCTTTGCTAAGTCTTCTAGAACCGTTTGTACGCCTTCCATGGATAACGCATCTTTATCCCGCGTTTGTGAAGCAGGCAAGATGAACAAACCTGGGGTTCGCTTGTCTTTGATCAAAGCTTGGTTAAGGGTCGCTTCTTTTTTGATCACATTCACGAAATCGTATACTACGCGTCTCTCGCAGCCCATGATCAAATCAAGGTTACGTAAACCCACATCGAAGTCGATCACCACGGTTTTAAAGCCACGCATTGCCAAGCCAGTTGCAATCGCTGCGCTTGAAGTTGTTTTACCTACGCCACCTTTACCGGACGTTACTACAATAATTTTAGCCACTACATTCCCTCTTTAACTGTATTGGTCAACCCACTTTTGTTAGGTGTATGCCGCATACCTAATGATGCGCTAAATAGCACTGACCTGAATGGATTCACCGTCTAAATATGCATGCGCCGCTTCTTTCCAGCAAAGCTCACGCAGTTTTTCATTCATAACGAAGTAACCCGCAATAGACACCAGCTCAGCTTCCATCTGCCGACAGAACACTCTTGCGTCTGTATCGCCTTTAACCCCAGCTAAGGCCCGTCCGCGCAATGGACCATACACATGAATATGACCATCGGCTAACACTTCTGCACCTTCGCTAACTGCCGCCATAACGATCAAGTCGCAGCCTTCTGCATACACCTGCTGGCCCGAGCGTACCGGTTTGGTTATCACTTTACTCGGGCGAAATGCCGGAGCAACCTCCACAACAGGTTGTTTCTTTTCAGCTTTTACTGGCGCAGCCTGAGCCGGCTCAGCAGGTATCTCTGAACTTTTAGATTTAGAGGCAGGCAGTGATGCAAGACCCAAGCCCATAATAGTGTACCTAAGCTCAGTCGTTGCGCCTCTGCATGCGATGGGTTGTAAACCCTGTTCGCGACACACAGTAACAACGTGCTCGAGCTGCTCATCCTCAAGTTGCCCCTCAAAAGAAGCTAAATTAAGCACCAAGGGTGACGCATTAAAAAACTGCGGAGCCGTGTCGATTTTTTGCTTTAGTTGAGCAGGAAACAAATCCGCTGAGTAAGACTGAAGATCCATCACCACTGCGGTAAACGCAGTGCCTTTCATCTGAAAACACACTTTTGCCATTGGGCAACCTTAACCTACGAATAAAAATCAACGTACTTGGATATTGATAATTCAGCTTAAATTAGCCAGCTTTTATTCCACAAGTACAAAAACTGGACGACACTTTAACAAATAGATTTAACATCAGGAAATGAAACTACAAGAAGAATGAAAGATTTATGCCGATATCGCCAAAGTCATCGACTTAGCGGCTTTTTAGCGAATGTTAAGCGTTTAAAAAAGCAGTTTCGTATCAATTCGGTAACACTAAACCAAACCTGCTATGCCAATATTCGGGCTAACATATATAGGTGATACACAGGTGAACTTCTGACGGCACGTTAATCACGCATTCTTTTTTGCGACCCCAGCCAATAATCAATACTTGATTAGGGTGCGGGTTTCTATGCTTTTACGCGGAACAGCCGCCTTTACATCACTGGTCATATCCAGTGCACTATGCGCCAAATGCGGCAGGCCGGTGTTGTCATAAATATTAAAAATAATCGCTTCATCAGGCGTCATTTTTGATTGGTAGAACCATTCATGCTCTGGGTTTGCAGCCACCCCTAGGATTTGCCCCTGGCGATCTGGATAAATCAATTCAATGTTCATCCAGTCCTTAGCCAGCATGGAACGAGGACGAATAAACCCTAATGGTGATGACAAAACAGGGTACTGCACTGGGCGCCACACATTCACAAAACCAAAATGCCCTTGCTGGAACTGAGCAGCACGTTCAGCTCCTAATATATCGACTAGGCGTTTCTCGACGCTGGCTTGCGTGTAGTCATTATGCACATTACGCGCAGGTCTGCGCGTAGCGTTTGGGTCATCAACGCGCACAGTGTGATCAAACACTAGCACCTCTTTCGCAGCGATTTCTTGCTTAAGTAACTGTGCTAACTCTTGTTCATATACGGCTTTCCAGCTGTGTCCATTTTCAAATTCATCCACCTTCGATTTTGCCGTTACAAATAAGATCCCATCCTCAGCAAAATTCACGGCGTTTGCTTGATTCCGTAAATCTCGCACCTTCACTTGAGTAGCAATCAACTCAGGAGAAATAAGATTACCAACAATACCATCAACGTCGAAGTGAAACGCTTGGGGAGCATGGCTTCTCACATGATAATTTACTGTTGCAGTTGTCACAGGCTACTCCTTGATGCGCTAATGTTGGAAATGGGCAAACTCTTTATAAGGGTGGGCAAATATAAATAGTTTGATGGGATGAATAAACACCAAGCCTGTTAAAACAGAATATGGAAAACAATGATAATTGGGGTTTCCGGCGCAGCATAACAAAATTAGCAATAAGCCAACTAACAGGTGCTCTATTCATGAAAAAAAGTACCAATCTGGTAGTCAAGTCTATAAAAAAGGGATGCATGTTTTTTAGCACGAAATTCAGGAGATAGGGATGACAAACATCAGAGTCAAAACGCGCATCACAGATATGCTGGGCATTGAAAAACCAATCATACAAGCAGCAATGGGCTGGATTGCTCGCTCACAACTTTCTTCGGCGGTATCTAACGCGGGTGGCATGGGGATTATCGAAACAAGCTCAGGTGAGCTTGATGCTATTCGAGAAGAAATTTTAAAGATGCGTGACCTGACTGACAAACCTTTTGGTGTGAACATCGCCCAAGCGTTTGTGCGCGATCCTAAGATACTGGATTTCATCATCGACCAAGGCATAAAATTCGTCACCACCTCAGCCGGTGATCCCACCAAATATACCACTCAACTTAAGCAAGCTGGACTCACGGTATTTCACGTTGTGCCTAATCTTAAAGGCGCGTTAAAAGCTGTTGAAGCAGGCGTCGACGGGCTCATCGTGGAAGGCGGCGAAGGCGGTGGTTTCAAAAACGCTGACGATGTATCAAGCATGGTGCTCATCCCACAAGTGTGTGAAGCGGTAAACGTGCCAATAGTCGCCGCGGGCGGCATTATGGATGGGCGCAGCATGGCAGCAGCCATGGCACTCGGGGCAGAAGGTGTACTAATGGGAACGCGCATTTTGAGCGCGATAGAAAGCCCAGTTCACCAAAACTGGAAAGACGCCATCATCAAGGCTGATTCCACTGACACTGTATTTCTAAATCGCACGGGCCCAGGCCCTGCCCTTCGGGCGCTGCGTACTGAACGCTCAACCCGTATTTTGAATGAAGGCTCAGCAAATATTTTCAGCGAGTTTCAAGACACCCAAGCCGTCTATTTTGGCGGTGACTTAGAAGCAGGAATAGCCCTAACAGGCCAAGTCGCCGGGCGTATTAAAGAAACAAAATCGGTCAAGCAAATATTTGATGAAACGCTCACTGAGTTTGGCGAAGTAACAGGCCGGTTGGCAGCATTAAGCACACACTAATGAGGCAATTAATCGCATCTCCCTTAGAACAAAGAAACGTAATCTAAATACTAGCAGTGCTTTCACTCTATTTTGCTAGTAAATTTATGACCTATGCGTAATAGTTGAGCGCCATTGAGGCGCTCTTTTTCAAAGTTTTAGTTATATACAGCACTCGTGTTTACGTTTAAGCGTCGGGCTGCACGTCTGGTGCGGCGTCCTTAAACGCTTGGATCCCATTGCACTTATCATAAACAGCCATAATTTTGTCGAACTTTGCCATTGGTTGTTTAAATCTTAGTGCGTTGTAAACCTGAGGGATCAGGTACACATCAGCCATAGTGACGTCGTCCCCAAAGCTAAATCCGTTTTGCCCTAAACTTTTCTCTATACTGGTAAACCCTAGGTCTATCCAGTGCTGATACCAAGTCGTCTTGGCATCACTTTCAACGTTTAGGTTTTCTGTCAGATAATTGAGCACCCGCAAGTTATTCAGCGGGTGAACATCACAAGCAATGGTATTCGCCAAAGCTCGTACCTCGGCTCTTTGCATCGCATCCTCAGGGTACAATGCATTTGCTGGGTATACCTCTTCGAGCCATTCAAGAATGGCAGTGGACTGCGTGATGAACTGCCCTTTGGGAGTTTGTAATGTTGGCACCAGCCCCTGGCCATTTCGGGCCAAATTCGCCTCACTCCGCTGTTCTGATTTTATTAAATTGACCCCAATATGCTCATACTTAATGCCTTTCAAATTAAGCGCTATACGCACACGATAGGCGGCAGAAGAGCGAAAATAACCAAATAACTTCATACAAACTCCCTAAGGTAGTGTCATATTAACGAGCGGGTAAAACCGTGCTCACAACTTCACCAAAACCGATTCGCGCAGCATTTTCGTTAGCACACCAACCACGAATAAAGATTGAATCTCCGTCTTCAATAAAGGTTCGAGTTTCACCGTTACTTAGGGTCAGGGTCTTTTTCCCCCCAACTGACAACTCAAGCATAGAACCACCTTCACCCGGCTCTGGGCCTGATTGAGTGCCGCTGCCAAGTAAGTCACCAGGGCGCAAATTACATCCGTTCACTGTATGGTGGGCAACGAGCTGAGCCACAGTCCAGTAGGAATGTATAAAGTTTGAAGTGGCAATACTTTCAGGTGCTTGACCATTTTCACGCATTTTCTGAGTCTGAATAAGCACTTCAAGGTCGATATCAATTGCGCCTTGGCTACTATTTTGTTCCGAAGACAAATACGTCAATGGTTGAGGGTCATCTGCCGGGTGGCTAAAGGCCGCTCGATAGGGTGCCAACGCTTCCATGGTGACAATCCAAGGGGAAATTGTGGAGGCAAAGCTTTTAGACAAGAACGGCCCTAAAGGTTGGTACTCCCACGCTTGGATATCTCGTGCTGACCAATCGTTAAACAAGCAAATACCAAATATATGTGCTTCGGCTTCCTCAATGGGTACCGATTGCCCCAATTCATTTCCCGAGCCCATAAAAATGCCCAGCTCTAATTCATGATCTAATCGCTTACATGGGCCAACACTGGGTTGCTCAGCATCGGGGGCTTTGGTTTGTGATACCGGACGATGAAAGTTTTGCCCTGATACGCCAATAGATGAGGCGCGCCCGTGGTACCCAATTGGGATCCACTTATAATTGGGTAACAAGGGGTTATCTGGGCGGAACAGCTTCCCTACACTGGTAGCGTGATGAATAGAGGTATAGAAGTCGGTGTAGTCACCAATCGTACAGGGTAAATTGTATTCGGCATCCGCCTGTTCAACTAGGCAGTTTTTTAATGCAGACTCAAGTGGCGAGCCCTTTGTTAACGCTTTAGATAATGCCAGGCGCAAAGCGCCCCAAGCTTCTTTGCCCATAGCCATAAACTCATTCAGCGTCGAATTAGCACACGCTACAGCGCCTTTTTGCGCCAAATCAGTCAACACCTGCGCTTCACTGAGCTTTTTTAGATCGACAATTTTATCACCGATCGCCACGCCGCCTCTGAATACTTCATCGCTTTGCTTTCGTCTAAAAATGGCAAACGGTAAATTCTGAATACCAAAATCGCAGCCTTGTTGATTAGCAGATGTCACCCAGCTAGAAAGGTGGATATCGTGAGTTTCATTGATCGAATACATAATTTTCACCTTTTATTTTTGCTCTCTAAAATAGTTTTTCAAATTGCTATAGCACGCATGGTACTCGCGCTGGCGCGTAGTACTTTGCAATGCAAATTCAGTTGGTTCGAAGATAAATCGTGACTCAAACATAAAGGCCATCGTATCTTCATAACGTTGCGGCTTTAAATCTGCGTTTGAGGCCTGCTCAAACACCACGGCTTCGGGCCCATGGGGTGTCATACAGTTATGTAAGCTTGCCCCACCTGGCATAAATCCGTGCTCTTTGGCGTCATACACTCCTTCAATTAAGCCCATAAACTCGCTCATTAAGTTTCTGTGATACCAAGGTGGTCTAAAGGTGTTTTCAGCTACCATCCAGCGAGGCGGAAATATAACGAAGTCTAAATTAGCGGTTCCCTCGGTATCGGTTTGTGAGGTTAACACGGTAAAAATAGAGGGATCAGGGTGATCGAAACTCACGGTGTTCATGGTATTAAAGCGCGATAAATCATATTTATACGGATAAGACGTGCCCACCCATGCCACAACATCTAGCGGGGAATGATCTAAGTCACAAACAAACATGCCACCGTTGAATTTACACACCAATTCAAAATCACCGTCTATGTCTTCGTAGGCCGCAACGGGGGCTTGAAAATCCCGCTCATTAGCAAATCCATTTGAGCCCACTGGGCCTCGCTCAGGCAGTATCATTGGTGCACCATAATTCTCTGCGATATAGCCTCGCGCTGTGCCATCAGGAAGATCCACACGAAACTTTATGCCTCGGGGAATAACGCAAATCTCGCCCGGTGCTATGTGTAAAATGCCGCTTTCAGTATGTAATAGCAGCGCCCCTTGCTGTGGCACAATAAGTAATTCGCCATCTGCGTTATAGAAATAACGGTTCTGCATGGATTGATTAGCAGCATATACATGCACACCTACACCTTGCACGCCGACACTGCCGTTCGCGGCAAGAGTGACTAGCGAACTCACAAAGTCAGTAGGTTCTTCAGGCATAGGGAGCGGATCCCAGCGAAGCAAGTTTGGCGGTGATGGCACCTCAGTGATAGGCCCACTGCGCATCAAACCTTGAGGAAATGGACGATAATCGCTTTGCGCCGCAGACGGGCGAATACGGTAAAACCACGTACGACGATTTTTATCACGAGCCATGGTAAATGCAGTCGTACTAAACTGCTCTGCATATAATCCAAAAGCGACTTTCTGTGGGTTAAACTGCCCTATGGGCAGTGCCCCCTCTTTAGCTTCAGTCTCAAACTCGTTTCCAAATCCATTGAGGTACTGTAATTCATCTGGACGGATCATATTTTCTCCTTAGGGCCCACTTACTCTGTACTAACTATCTACGCTGTGCAGACAAATGATTTTTTAATTAAGCTGTGTAATTTTTTAGTGTTTACTCGCGGCTTGAATACCGATCCCAGTTTCAGACGTCACATACTGCTCTTCAAAGCTTGCACGCTCTTTCGCAGCTGATTCACTTTTGTCGCTTACGGAGAAATACCAAATCGACAAAAAGGCGAGTGGAACGGATACAATGGTCGGGTAGGCATAAGGAAACAGTGCTTCATCCATGCCCATGATATCGACCATGACCTGTGGCCCAAGCACGATAAATAACAGAGAACTTGCCAAGCCAACCACCAACCCAGCGATGCCACCTTTGGTGGTCAAGCCTCGCCAATACATGGCCAATATAAGTACAGGTGCATTGGCACTAGCCGCAATAGACATGGCTAAGTTAGAGATGAACACCACATTTTGATGCTCAAATACCAAGCCGAAAATTACCGCCAAAACGCCCATTGCAATCACCGATAATTTTGAGACCAACATCTCTTTTTCTTCTGTGACATCACTTTTCGCAAATGTGCCAGCGTACAAATCGTGAGCAATTGTGGCCGCTGCCGATATGGTTAAACCTGACACCACAGCTAAAATAGTGGCGAAGGTCACAGCAGCGATAAAACCAAGTAGAAAGTCGCCCCCAAGGAAGTGCGTGACATGCAAGATCACCATGTTATTTCCGCCAATCAATTTACCTGCGGCATCGTGATAATCGCTATTGAACATGATCAGCGAGATAGCACCAAAACCAATTAAGATAATTAGTAACTGAAAATAACCAATGATGGATATGGCGTAAAAAGCGGACTTTCTAGAGGCCTCAGCGTCTTTTACTGTAAACAAACGCATCAGAATATGTGGCAGGCCAATAAACCCAAAGAGTAAGGTCAACCCGACAGAGAACACTGACAACGGGTCTTTTAACCAACCGCCTGTGTTCATTATTTCAGCGCCCTTCACATGCACACGCTCAGCACTTGCGAAAATCTCGCCTACATCAAATTCAAAATGTATGAGCATCAATAAGGCGAGTACAGAGCCCCCCACGACTAGCATGACAGACTTAATAAACTGAACCCAAGTGGCCGCTAACATGCCACCAAAAGCAACGTATACCACCATCAGAGCGCTGACTGAAATCACAGCAACGACGTAATCTAGTCCAAACAGCAACTGTATTAATTTACCCGCCCCGACTAGTTGGGCGATTAAATAGAATACCAACACGACCAAGGATGCCGCCGCGGCAATCGGCCGAATTTTGGCTGCATTTAAGCGAAATGAAATCACGTCAATCAAGGTGAACTTACCTAAATTACGTAACCGCTCTGCAATCAAAAACAACACTATGGGCCAAGCGCCAAGCGTCGCGACAATAATGGTTAACCCATCAGCTCCCATGGTGTAAATACTGCTAGTGATCCCCAACAGTGTGGCCGCCGATAAAAAATCACCCGATATAGCGATGCCATTTTGCCAAGCAGGTATGCCGCCACCAGCGGTATAAAACTGTTCAGTGGTGTGTGTGCGACTTGAAGCCCATTTTGTGATCCCCAGCGTCAGTAATACAAACCCAATAAAGATAACAATAGCCACCATATTCAATGATTGCTTTTCGACTGGGCCAGCTATCGCGTCAGCGGCTAAGGCCAGTGTAGGCACCCCACAACCCCATGCGAACAGGAATACTGAGATAAGCTTGGTAAATTTACGCATCTTGCTCGATTTCCTTTATCAATTGCGCATTTAGCGCGTCTAACGATTTACCGGCAACAACGGCGTAGTATGCAGACAGAAAAATAGCCACCAAGACCACAAAAACACTGAACCATATGCCTATAGTCACTGAGCTATCACTTGGCAGGCGCGTGTTAACAAGCCCAGGGAAGTAGGCCCAAGCCACTAAGTAGCTCATAAAAACAGTGAGCATTAACCCAATCATGGTCACTCTTAGCTGATGACGCTTTTTCACTAGCTCGATAAATCGAGGGTGCTTACTTATATCCGCTAAACTCATTTGAGACATACCTTATTCCTGCTTTTAATTGGCGTTTATCTATTACTTTTTGAAAACAATTTATATTCACTGCACACGCATGCCACGAGATAAAATCAGTTGGGCAAACCGCCATCACTGCTCATCTTGTGCTGATAATGAGAGGTGCCATTGGTGTATTGGATATCCACCTTATCAACCACAACCATTTCGTTTTGCGCGACGTATTGCTCCCAAATTTTGCTTAATTTGGCGACCACCTCAGGGAATTGAGAAAACACGTCTTTGCTTTCTGCTGGATCATTAGCCAAGTTATATAACTGCCAGCGATTGTTGCCCCAAGGGTCATTGAGCCAGATCATTTTCCAATCTCCTGAGCGCACTGCTCTGCGTCCAAATAACTCCCAGGCCTCACTAAAATCAGCGCCGTGCAAGGTATCTTCCTGAACCATCAAATAGCTCAACATGCTTTTACCTGTCATGGGTAAAACAGGGCGTTCGTTATGGGAAGCGATATCCAGCGGAATACCAGCAAGCTCCAAGAATGTGGGCGCGATGTCCTTGACTGAAACAAATTCGTGAGACAAATGAGATTGACGGGCGAGTTTAGGGCTAAAGATAAAAGCCGGTACTTTTATGCCACCCTCAGCAGTAAAGCCCTTAAATAATCGTGACGGAGTGCTACTAACACCAGCCCACCCCGGCCCTACTGAAACAAAAGAGTTTGCTTTGCCAATATTGGCAAAACTGTTGTCAAAGTTTTCTGGGATCCACTGTGCGTTTGGTTGAGCCGGTGTGGTAATGTCCATCGGGTCCGCGCCTTCTGCACCGTTATCTGACACAAAAACAATCACGGTATTCTCAAACTGCTTGGTCTTTTTTAAGTATTCGATCAATCGCCCGATGTTGTAATCTAGGGCATCAACCATAGCAGCGTAGACTTCCATCAAACGCGCTTCTCTGGCTTGTTGACTTGGGGTGAGTTTGTTCCACTTAGGGTAGAAATCAGGGGTAGACTGCACTACTGCATTTTCATCAACAATAGCCATTTCTTGCATGCGTGTTAAACGTTGTTGCGCTATTTCCCCATACCCTTGGTCATACACACCTTGGTATTTATCGAGAAACGCTTTTGGTGCCTGCAGAGGCCAATGAGGCGCCGTATAGGCCGCATAAGCAAAAAAAGGTTTTCCGTCTTTGCGATGACTTTCAATGTTGTTTATCAAGGTGTCGGTGTAAAACGCAGACGAGAAAAAGTCCTCTGGCAAGTCAACTGGCTTACCGTCTTTTATATAGTTAGCCTTGGCTGCCTTTGGAATAACGCCACGTTGGTCTAAATGGCTCGCTCCGCCCTCTACTAGGGCGAAACTTTCCTCAAATCCTCTTGATGACGGATAGCTCGATTCGTCGTAGCCGAGATGCCACTTCCCTACCATATATGTATGGTAGCCCGCGTCCTTAAGTCGTGTGGCGACGGTTACGAATCGATTATTTAAATACCCTTCGTAACCGGGGCGCCCTTTTTGCTCTTCGGCCCAGTAGTATTTTTGCGTCCCTAAACCGACCAAATGATTATCCATCCCTGAAAGCATCATGGCCCTTGCTGGCGAACAGGTAGGTGCACTGTAAAAATTAGTAAATTTAACGCCTTTGTTTGCTAACGCATCTAGGTGCGGTGTCTGAATTTCACCACCGAAACTGCCTAGATCAGAGTAACCAAGGTCGTCAGCAACGATAAGCAGAAAATTCGGTTTATCCGCCTCTTTCTGGTTTTCACTCAATGCACTGTTTGAAAACAATGTGAGTAACAGTAACACTATGATTTTGTTCATTAATATTTACTCAAAAAATAGCTGATAAATGGGTGAATCGCGCCAATCTCAAGGCAGTCGCAATGCCGGTACATCAGGCTCAGCGAGCACCACGCCATTGTTTTTGACATACTCCCGCCAATACCCGAGCATTTGCTGCATTTTTTCTGGTCTACTGCGAGATAAGTCAACTTGCTCACCTGGATCATTGGTTAAATCAAATAACTCCCAACGTGCCAGTTTGCTCTGCTGCTGATTGTATAAACCGGTTAATTTCCAGTTGCCGGCGACAACGCCGCGCCCCCCCCAAAACTCGAACCCTAGATAGTCGTCATCGGTGCGCACAGAGTCGGCTTCGCCATGCAAAACAGGCACTAAAGACTTTCCAATAGGTGATTGGAATTGCCCTTTTTCTGCTTTAAATGAAGTGTTACTTGATGATGACGTTGACGGGTGTGTCACACCTGCCAGCTCAAGGGCAGTCGGCATAAAATCCAATACACTGGTCACGCCATGATTAATGCCTGCTTTTAGTGGGCCAGCGGGCCAAGACATAATAGCAGGAACGCGAATACCGCCCTCAGCACCAGAGAATTTGTACTCACGAAAGACCCCTTCGCCCGCCGACGCCCACGTGTGGGAATAGAGCACGACTGAACCTTTCCTGCCCATGTTTGCTAAGCTGTTGTCGACATTTTTCGCTTTAGGAATAAGAGCTGGCGCATGGCCGCGCAAGTGAGACGCCGCCTCTGCGCCGTTATCACTTAAAAAGATAATCAGTGTGTTGTCATACAAGTCGTTCTTTTTGAGATAGTGGATCACTCTTGCAATGTTGCTGTCCATTTCATCGACCATCGCAGCATAAATTTCCATTGCCCGAGCAGAGGTTTTCTTTTCATCAGCTGACAGAGCATCCCACTGTGTAACATCTGCTCTTTGGTGGCTAACCAAGGCATTTTGCGCTAACAAACCTGATGACATTAATCCTTCAGCACGCTTTTGACGCAAAACATCATAGCCAGTGTCGTATTTACCTTTGTATTTATCGATGATGTCATCAGGGGCTTGCAACGGATAATGCGGAGCCGTGTAAGCAAGGTAGCCAAAGAAGGGACTATCTTGCTTACGCTGTTGTAAATGTCCGATAAATTCATCAGTAAATGAGCGAGTTTGGTAAAAGTCATCTGGTAAATCGTTTGCCACCTCGCCGTTACGCCAGTAGTCTCTGCGCCCAAAACCAAACGAGCCTAAACGATCGTTAAAATGATCAGAGTTTTGCTGAATAGCAAACGTTTTATTGAATCCGCGATTTATAGGTCGGTTTTTGGGGCTTGCACCTAAATGCCATTTGCCCACCATAAACGTGTCATACCCAGCCTCTTGCAATAAAGTAGAAACGGTAATCGCGTCATCTCTAATCTCTCCTTCGTAACCCGGTTTGCCTTGCTGGTTTGGAGCAGGTTGCGAATAAGCCCCGACTGTGGTGCCCATACCGGCTCGATGATTATCTAAACCAGTAAGCAGCATTGAGCGAGTGGCAGAGCACTGGGCGGCAGCATAGAAGCGCGAAAACGCTAGGCCTTCTTCAGCCAAGGTGTCTAAGGTTGGCGTAGCAATATCGCCACCGCCAAAAGCAGACAAATCCGTATACGCCATATCGTCTGCTACGATGAGCAAAATGTTTGGCCGCTCATCATTGTGCTGCTTTGTTTTGTTCTCAACTGCATGTGCATTGGCACTTACAATAGCGAGAAAAAATACACTTAGCATGACGTGGTAAGACTTCAAAAAAGTCAGTGCGGTGTTAAACATAAACTCGCCCTTAATCTAAATATTGATAACGTAACTCACTAGCCTAGGGGTACGGCTCCTAGGCTTGATCCAAGTAGCAAATACAGCGACTTAGAAGAAGTAACTCGCTTCAACCCCTATCGTTCTGCCCTGTGCAACAGAGAAGTAGTAATCGTTGTTTGCACCAGGGGCGTTAAACGAGAAGTCGGCATATTCTTCATCGGTCAAATTCTTTGTATAAAGTGCAACTTTATAGGCAGAGTTAATCAGTGAGATATTGGCGTTTAGCAGAGTAACGGCATCAATTTCGTTGAATTGGTTGCTTTCGCCTGAGGTTTCATTGAGCCAGTGAGATGACTTGTGGTTAATGTTGACACTGGCTCGCATATATAAATCATCGGCTAGCTCTTCTGATTCATATGTGAACGTCATGTTTGCGGAAAACTTTGGTGCGCCGGATACATCTGCATCATTGGTGGTATCTTCAACATCCATAAAACCTAAGCCGGTCACCATGGTGATGCTGTCGGTTAAATAGTAGAAAGAGTCAATCTCGATCCCGCGGCTTTTTACATCAAATGAACTGATCACGATATTGCCGTTAGAAAAACCCGCATTTTGAAAGTCGGATATATCCATATCAAAAATAGAAGAGTTGATGTAGCCATTTTCTAACTGGTATTTGAAGCCTGCTTCAATGGTGACTATTTCTTCGGTTGGTATAAACAAAGAGGTAGAATTAACAAAATCCGCATTATTCACCGGGTTGCCGCTAGCAAGTCCTGGTCTTTTAGAGCCGGTTGCAACCCCCGCATACAATAGCAATGCATCGCTTGCAGACCACTCAAGCGTTAACGAACCATCTAAGGTGCTCTCATCAACGCTGTCACTCGCTTGGGCAAACTCGTCGGGATCTTCATTGCTGCCAAGCACAATAATGTCAGCGTCTTTATTCTCTTGGGTATAACGCAAACCTGCGATTAATCGAGTGTCATCATTCAAACGATAGGTACCACTGGCGAATGCTGAAATTGCATCCATATCCTGTTCGCCATACCAAAACCGCTTGTCATCATTTAGATACTGAAACGTTAGGCGATCAATGGTTTGCTGAACGTAAAACAAGCCGACAATATAATCGAAGTTTTCGCCACTAGGAGAGGTTAAACGTAGCTCCTGTGAAAACTGTTCATAGTCTTCGTCATACCAAGAAACCACTCTAGGGCCGCCTAAAATCGACGGGTCAAACGCTGACTGATAATCCATCTGGTTGAAACCGCTGATCGCGGTTAACGTATGCTCACCCATTGGGATATCGAGCTGCAGTGACGTATCAACAAAGTCACGCTGAGAGCCAATGTCCGAATTAAGAATAACTGGCGCGTTAATATCCACACCAAATGCGTTCTCAGAGTATCCAAGCAAAGCGGCTGCTGGTTCGGCCGCGGGTGTATAAGAATCAGTGCCGTCATATTCAGTGAATGTACCTTCCAGTAAGCGCACTGCACTATTGCCGATTTGCTCTTGCTCAGTGACCTGTACTTTTCCGGTGACGACCCACTCTGCATCGGTGTAGTACACCCCTGTTAATCGTATTGAGTCGTTGGTATTTTCCGCTTCATCGCGCCCCACCCCCTCATTTTTAACCCAACCACCAATTTCTTCGTGCATACCGGCAATCCGCACAGAGAAGTCATCAGTGATAGGCAAACTGAGACCGCCTTCTATCGAAGTGGAGGAGTTTTCAAATTCGTAGCCAGCTTTGACATTACCTTCCAATTCACCTTCTGGCTTTTTCGTCGTAACAGAGACCACACCCACCAATGCATTGCGGCCATATAGTGTCGCTTGAGTACCTTTTAGTACCTCAATAGCTTCAAGATCCATCAGGCCAGCTTGCATTTGATTATTTCGACCGGCCCAAACGCCATCGATAAAAAGGCCCACATCTTGTTCAAGCATAGCGCCACCAGCGCGTGTACCTATGCCTCTAATGGCAAGTACTGGCGTACCACTTGGGGCGGCACTAAAGGTCGCATTCGGAATAAAATCAACAACGGCGTCCATATCGTCAAGTTTGAAATCCTGTAACAGATTTTCTCCCATGACTTGAACTGAACCTGATACTTTAAGCAGGCTTTCCTTACGCTTATTCACGGTCACAATCACTTCCATTTCTTCTCTATCGTTTTTTGCCTTTTCACTTTCTTGGGCAGCAACGTAGGCCGAGGGAGAAGCGATTGATAGAGAAAGTAGGCTGTAGGCCATTAAGTTTGATTTATTTATTACCTTCATTTGCGTGTCCTCAAGTGAAATCTATTAACAAGTTACTACCGTTTGATTTACATATTACCTAAAGAAAAAATAATTAAGATTGATATAAATTGATGTTAAATTAACTTTTGGTTATGTTAACCTAATGCTAACAAAATGTTCAGTGGTGTATCTGAGTATTAAAATACACACAATTATTAGGTAGAGCTGGGATGAAAACACACCAACTTGACGCATTTATTGCTATCGCCGAGGGGCTTGGCGTGGCAGGCGCTGCGGACCTCTTATGCGTTAGTCAGCCTGCAATAACAAAAAGCATTAACAATCTCGAAGATGAGCTCGGGGTTCGCTTATTTGAGCGAACAAGTAATAGGTTACAACTAAATCAGTACGGTGAAATATTGCTGCTCAGAGCGAAAGTGGCAAAAACCGAATTAAGTCGGGCTAGCGAAGAAATCCAGCTACTAAAAAACCACTTAAAGAGCGTGGTAAAGTTTAATGCATCTCCTCTACTTGTTCCCAAACTGATACCTAAGGCCATTAACTTATTTAGAGAAGAGTACCCTAACGTTAATATCGAACTGGCAGGCATGCTAGAAGGGAAACCGGAATACAAGATTCAATCTTTACTTAATGGTGAGTATGATTTGCTTATCACTGTCATTGACGAAAACGACCCTAATCTGGGGATCAGCTACGAAAAGCTATTAGACGTAGAAGTTAAATTTATTGCCAGTAAAGGCCACCCTGCACTCGATTTAAAGAATCCCACCTTAAAGGAACTTCGAAAATTCAATTGGTTGTTCCCGGGGGCTGGGGGTTTACCTTACCAAAAGCTAAGGGCTGCGTTTAAAAGTGCAAAAACAGATATGCCCGCTGACGTATTAATACTATCGAATCGACAGATCACCTTTAAGCTGCTTGAAGAAGGAATGTACATTGCTGCTATACCTTACAATTCAACCTGTTTTGAACGTGACTTGAGTCAATTTGAACAGTTGAATGTTAAGAATAACAAAATAAGCTGGCCGATTTATCTCATCTGGCGAGAGAACTCTAAGTTCTCGGTATCAATGAATGCATTTGTAAAACAAATTAAAACATTAGCGTCAATAAACGAAAAAAGTGAAAAGTAGAATGGCAGATAAAACGTGCTGATTGAGCATTACTTACTGCTATTAGTCGGCAGCTTTTTCGCCACCCTAATGGGCTCTCTGGTCGGCGTTGGGGGCGGGTTTATCATCATAGGTATCCTATCAATATTTCTACCTATTAATATTTTGATCCCTGTGCTGGCGGCCATTTTAGCCAGCATTGATCTAATTAGGGCTATCGCATTTCGGCAATATTTGTTCAAACCCATTTTCTTCCCCTTCGCTTTGGGCTGTATTGTAGGTGTTGCCTGCGGCACGTTTTTCTTTGTGACACTACCTGAAAAAGTCATTGGTACCGGGCTAGTTGCCTTGGTCATAGTGACTTTATTTACGCCTTTAGGGGCAAAATTTAATCACTTGAAACATCCTTATACTTGGATTGGCGTCACACATTCATTTTTATCTACCATTTTTGGTTTTGGAGGGCTATTTCAATCGGCAATATTAAGAACGAAATTGGTCAACCTGCAACTCACCGCAACGCTGGCCACAAGCTTTTTGGTACTTGAGATTTTAAAAATCAATTTTTACATGATCCACGGCTTTGATTACACCCCCTATCTCGGCATTATTCTAAGCGCTGTGGGGGGCGCTATCCCAGCATCACTCATTGGCAGAAAATACGCGGTCACTATCAGCGATAACTTTTACCGTACTTTTCAAAAAGCAATCATTGGGTGTATTGCTATGAGTATTTTAGCCAAGGTTTGGTGGTAGCTAAACAACGCACCAGTCACAACGATAAAGCGGAGTGATGAAAGCGAAATCAGGCGTCGCCATAGCTATTTCGCGATGTGATTTAGCGATGTGTTTTAGCGATATTTTGGCGACGCCGATTCGTTACTATTTTATTTTTTATATTTAAGCACAAAGCTCACGGCGGATAATCTCAGTGCCCGCAGCTAATGCATTTAGCTTGGCTCTTGTTACCTCTTGGGATAAAGGCACCATGCCGCAGTTAGTGCAAGGGTATAGGTTTTGTGCATCAACAAACTGCAGTACTTTTCGCAATGTATCGGCGACTTCTTCTGGGGTTTCGATGTTGTTAGTTGCTACATCAATGGCTCCTACCATGACCTTTTTGCCACGAAGTAGCTCAATTAATTCCATGGGTACCCGAGAGTTTTGACATTCCAAGGAGATAATATCGATACTGGACGTTCGCAACTTAGGAAAGATTTCTTCGTATTGTCGCCACTGTGCTCCTAAGCTCTTTTTCCAATCGGTATTGGCTTTAATGCCATAGCCGTAACAAATATGCACCGCAGTTTGGCACTTGAGTCCTTCTACTGCGCGCTCTAATGCAGCAATTCCCCAATCGTTAACCTCATCAAAGAATACATTAAAAGCCGGCTCGTCAAATTGAATAATGTCTACTCCTGCGGCTTCAAGCTCTTTTGCTTCTTGATTCAAGATTTTCGCGAATTCCCAGGCTAACTTTTCACGACTTTTATAATGGTCATCATAAAGGGTGTCGACCATAGTCATAGGCCCAGGCAGGGCCCATTTTATCGGTTGCTTAGTTTGCGAGCGTAAAAACTTGGCATCTTCAACGAATACAGGCTTTTGACGTGACACCGGCCCCACTACCATGGGCACACTAGCGTCGTAACGGTTGCGAATTTTAACGGTTTTACGCTTCTCAAAATCAACGCCATCAAGGTGCTCGATAAAAGTAGTCACAAAGTGTTGGCGAGATTGCTCACCGTCACTAATGATATTAATGCCTGCTTGCTGCTGATTAAGCAATGACAAACGTAAAGCGTCTTGTTTGCCTTGTACAAGTTCAGCATCTTGCAGCTTCCAAGGTGACCAAAGTGTTTCAGGTTGGGCAAGCCAAGATGGCTTAGGTAAGCTACCGGCAATAGTAATGGGTAATAATGTCTTCATAATAATAACGTTGTCTTATTCGGTTAGTTAGATTGTTTTGAGTAAGTTAAACTGCGCTGTTTGCTGACCACTGCGCAAGAATAGGCTGATAGGGCTTGATGAAGTGCTCTTCAACAAACTTACCTTGCTCCACCGCGAGCTGGTTGCGCTCTTCTCGGTCGTATTCAATTTGGGTCAGTGAATGATCTTGGTGACGTAAATTCGGCTGGTAATGCTGACCTGCGACCGCATTGGCGTTGTATATCTCAGGGCGATAAATTTTCTGAAAGGTTTCCATCGTGCTAATCGTGCTAATCAACTCAAGATTGGTGTAATCATTGAGCAAGTCACCCGAGAAGTAGAAAGCCAAGGGCGCCACACTGTTTGCAGGCATAAAGTAACGCACCTTTAAGCCCATTTTTTCAAAGTACTTTTCTGTCAGCGACGAGCCGTTCGGCTGATACTCAAAGCCCAACACAGGGTGCTGATTCTCGGTGCGATGATAAGTTTTGTTTTCTGACACACTCAAGCAAATAACCGGTGGCTTTTGAAAATTTGCTTTGTACACATCTGAATTAACGAAGTGCTTAAATAACTTGCCGTGTAAATCGCCAAAATCATCAGGAATACTAAAAGATGACTTCCCCTTATTGTGCTGTGACAAAATAACGCTAAAGTCATAATCTCGCACATAGGAAGAAAAGTTATTGCCCACGATCCCCTCTATACGCTGGTCCGTGACGTGATCGACGATATTCGCTTTGAGTATTTCTATGGTAGGAAAAGTATGCCCGTTACCTTCAACATCAATATCAACTGAAATGATTTCTAGCTCAGCCGAATAACGATCGCCCTTGTGGTTATCCCAATAGGCCAAGGCGTTGAAACGGTTATTGATCATCTGCAGCGCATTACGCAGATTCTCTTGGCGTCTTTTACCTCTGGCCAAATTGGCGAAATTGGTCGTGATCCGAGTATTGTCCGATGGCTGATAATTTTCATCGAAATCAATGCGCTTAATAGAAAATGTAAAATGGTTATTCATCGTGACCTGACATTCCGTAAATTAAAATAAACCTAATATGCTGCCGCTTTTTCGCTGTGGATTTGAAACACAATAAAGTGAAAACGAATAAAGCTAGCGTGAAGAATCACTCTTCGTTAGCAGCAGAGTAGGTTTTATACGTGGAAGATTAGATGAATAAAAATGATTTAATCTCATTAATATATGAGCAAATTTCATAACCCAATGCGAGCATTGCACAAATTAAACGAGAGAAAGGTATTACCCGAGCGGCCCCGATCGGGTTCCTCGTCGTAGGGTTGAAAGACGCGCAAAAAAATGAATGGGAAATTGTTGCTTAACGACATTCGATTAATTCTGGCGCCTGCGCAGACCTCGCCATTTTTTGCTCGGGTACATTCACGCAATTCCAAACCCCAGACGCAATATTGCTATGCTCTCCCTTTCTGCACCTAACTAGGTATTGCTCAAGCGACAATTCACCATGATTTTCTATATTCAATGTCGCTAAACTGCCTTCAGCTAATTGCTCTGCTACTAAATGCTGTGGAAGTTCACCCCATCCCAACCCTGAAAGGATCAGCGAGCGTTTAGTGTTCATATCGGTGACGCTTAAAGATTTAGCACCCGCAATTTTAAATCCACAACTGTGCCCCTTAAAGCCAGCTAACGTACCGAGTACAATCTGGGTCTCATCTAGGATATCTAACATTTTAATTGGTTTGGGTAAATTCGCTATGCGCGAATTAGCAAGAGCTACGGGGAAAATAGGCACAGACGCAATGTGTTTCGCTTCTATAGTTTCATCTGTCGAGCCCCACAAAGGAGTAAGCGCTAAATCTGCATTACCAGCCAACACTTTTTGCAGGGCATTACCATGATATTCAGTTGTGATATTCAACTGCGTATCCGGAAACATTTCACTCACCTGAGCTATGATGTTGACCAGATTGACTTGTGGTACAGAAGCATCAATCGCCATGGTGATACTTTGCTTTCCCAGTTTACCTTTACGGCGAGAAAATCCATCTAACTCATTGACGACACGCAAAATTTGTTTGACTTTAGCATGGAACTCCACGCCGTCTTTAGTCAAATTCAAGCGATAGCCTTCGCGGGAGAAAAGTGGTAAACCTATATGAAATTCCAGCGCTTTGATAGCCGCGCTGATGGAAGGAGCAGACTTGTATATTTCGCTGCTTGCTGCACGCACCGACCCATACTTCACTACTGCTGAAAATGCTTTTAATTGTTCGAGAGTCATTTAAAAAATTCAACCTAAATTCTTTGCTACGTTAATTTCCTATTACTTACGCAACACCAAAGAATGACGTGAATAAATCCATCTTGGGCACTCCTTGTTACCCTAGATTTAAACAAGTGTTAGGCCTCTCAAACCCAAATAGATAACCATCCAAATTCACCAGAACTGTTCTGACTTAATGGACTGCGGACTATTTCTACACGTGTTGGAGTGTATAAGTAGCGCAGTTGCAATTCAATAGCCTTTGCCCCTGCCGCTTATTGAAGAGAATTATTTTATTTATTTAAAATCAAATAGTTATATGTAAATGTAAGGAATAACCAGATAAGTTAGATAACAATTTAATACATCTTTTATCAGTTTTCGTGATTAGCATACTTTACCAATTAGCTGACATAAGCAGGATACATATGGTAAACGAAATAGCTCAATCTAATGTCAAAGGGGCGCTAAATAGCCCTCTCCCCGCGCAAATAGCTCAAACTGACACAGAGCATTCTATTCTCACACAAGGGATAACCGCGTTTGAGCAGATATTTGAGTATATCAATCCTTTTGCCGAAGACAGCGCCGATACACACGACGAGCTCCTGACACAAGAGCAGGCACCCCTTACAGCCACGAATGTACTCATCGACAACGAACAAGTAGCAAACACGCAAGCTGAGCAAGCCATTAGTAATGAGCTGTTTGGCGATATATTGGCCCAGTCCGAGTCACTCGCTAATTTACCCCCTGAAGAAGTGACTTTTTTACAGCAAACATTGGTAGATGCGTTAAAACGCTCGCTTTTAAATACAGAATCTTCATCAACCGACCAGCAAAGTGTTGACGGTAAAACAACTGCAAATCAAGACTTACTTAGCAATGGGGAACCAACTGGCTTTTGGCAATCAGTGAGCAATATTGCCTTTGGCGATGATGGATTTGATGTAAAAGACGCATTTGATTCCATAAATATACTTAATCACATTCCCATAGTGGCTGATTTTTATAAAGAAACCACCCATAGCAGTGTTAATGCTTTTTCTTCCATAACGGGCAGCTTGTTACTTGGTGGGCCTGGAGCCGCAGCTTTTGCCGCGGCAGATGTGGTAACAGAAGAATTCACAGGCGAAAGTATATTTGGCAACTTAATGAATTGGGGCGCAGACACTATCGGCAATCTTTGGAATACACCAGGCACCGTTTCGACCAATGCCACAACAGCAAACACAGAGGCAAGATTGTAATGAGTTCTGGATTTACGTTTTATACCCCGCCTAATCAAGGCTGTTTTAGCAAATACGCTTTACTAAGATCCTTGACCTGTTTACTCAGTCTGCTGTTGCTTGCGGCTTGCCAGAGTTCTGTGTCATCCGAACAAAAGTTAGTGCAGTCCTTGCCTAGTAATCCAAATGTTACCTCAGCTGCACTTAGCCCCTCCACACAACAGCCTGTCACTCAAGGTGACCCTAGGTTTCGCCCAGTACGAAGTAATACACCCCAGGCGATAGTCGTCCCCACAGGCTCCTTATTCAGCGAAGTGAGCTATTCTGGTTTGTTTTTACATAAACGCATTTATAAACATGGCGACATGATCCAAGTTAATTTAGAAGAACAAATTAATGCCACTAAACAACAGAGCCTGAATCAAGATAAAGATAGCAAAATTGATTTGGAGCCTGAGGTGACCGCCGGCTTCATTCATATTGATAATACCGACTTAAATGTTAAGCATCGCCAATCAAGTTCATTCAACAGTTCGTCAGACAGTCAACAATCCAACTCCCTTGATGGAGTCGTAAACGTATTCGTAAATGAAATATTAGCCAACGGAAATCTTATAGTTTCTGGAGAAAAATGGATAAAGCTCAATGAAGGTGTGGAATATATTCGCGTTTACGGTGAGGTACGAGTGTCCGATATCACCGCAGACAACATTGTGAGCTCAACCAAACTTGGCAATGCGCTAATTGAGTATAGCGGCAATGGTCCTTTGCAAGAAAACCAAGATAAACCATTGGTAGGCAAAATATTATCCGTATTTCAATAAACAATAGGCTGACTAATTAATGCGAAAATGGATTGTATATCTAATCTTGCTATCACCTTTTTCAGTATTCGCTGACTGGTTCGAAGGTGAGGCGAGCATGCTCATCGGCGATGCCCCCGTTGATCAAATACGGCAACAAACCATTAAAAATGCCATCGCTGATGCATCATTTCAAGCTGGGGCTATGGTTTCTTCCGAGGATATTTTGCTTAACGGGCTGCTCGTCAATAGTAAAGTAATGTACCAATCTCAAGGTATGGTTAGACGAGCGCAAGTGCTCCAAGAAAGTATTGATGACGGAATTCTTAGTGTCAGAGTAAAGGTAGACATCAGCCCAACAGAATCCTGTAAAGCAAGCGCATACGCCCGAAGCATTATGATCACCCAATTTCAGATGTTGAAACCGAAACAAGCTGCAATTGGTGGTGTGTTTGAGCTAAATAAACATGTCACTAAACGTATTGAACAACAGTTGGCAGGGTATAACCAACAGGTAGATATTCTGCTAATGGATCAGTCCTTTACCGAGCAAAATATTCTTAATGGTCTAAAACGCGATGACATCGCTGAAAAAGCTGAATATCTGCGACGCAAGTTTGGCTATCAATTCGCCGTCTTTGGTACTATTCGCGATCTTAGCGCATTTAAGCGCATCACAAAAAATAGGTTTAGCGAAGAGACTACCACAAGACGTAATTTTACTTTACGCATCTACGTATTAGATATTTATCACAAATCCATTGTCTGGGAAGAGTCTTATCATAGCGAAGCCGACTGGGATTTTGCGCTACACCATGAAATAGATATGAACAGCAGTATATTCTGGGGTTCTGATTATGGTAGAGCCATCCTCAATACTATCAGCAGCGCTGTGGTCGATATAGACGATCTTATTACCTGTCAGCCAATATATGCTCAGGTGGTGCGCCGGATAGCAGACCGTCTAGTGATCAATCTAGGCCGCCGTCATGGCGTGAAAATGGGAGATAAATTTTTCTTACTTAAGGCTCTTCAAGATCCAAATAATTTGTCCAATAGCCATGTCGTTATTAGCCCAGTAGCAAACAGTAGCGTACAGGTCGTAGCCCTTGACAATGACAGCGCGCAATTAGCGAGCGTCCAAATAAATGGCTCAGTCTCAGCCCAGTTATTAGACCTAGTAAGTCCCATACAGACACAAAAGATTGGCATATCTCAAGGTATCTCTACTTACGATACCTCAAGTATTCCCTCTTTACAGCCAGCGCCCACGCCTGCAAACAATTCACATTGACTCTACCCTCAGGCTGTAATTTACCTTAATGGTAAATCACTCATCTTTGAGATAGCGACCAAGTACAATGAACACGGCTCAACCGCGATTTAACGCAAAGCTGCAGGGTTTACACAGTCAGTATGATAATTTTTCACAGTGGCTCAGTATCTTCCTTTCAAATGTGCGTGGGTCACATTCAAAGTTGAATGACGTAATTTCCCCTTTATATGCTTTGCACCGCGCCATGCTGTGAGCCGTGGTGCGTATTGTCACAAGCTTGCTATTGCCCAATTACAATGCCTGTGCGTTTCTATCTATTCGGTATCTTTCATGCATTTCGGTACGTTTTATGAGTTTCGGTACTTTTAATGCATTAACGCATAGAACAATTCGACCACAATGAACAACGGATGTGCTTAGTACCTGCAGTGCATGACGAGGAATATTGAATGCGCCACCAGATAAACAATTCTAATAACGAGCCTACCAGTAACCCGCTGGGCAATATCAATGCACGGTTTCATTCCCTATACGGGCAACAAAAAAATGAAATCATTAACCAGATCAAACAAGGCGACGTTTTGCTGGTCTGTCGCATGGACAATCGCCTTATTGTGAAATGTGGTGAAACAGAAGAAGCCTTCACTATCAACACGACTCGCTACCATGACCTTAAAGCGTTGAGTCACAGTACGCTAGCGGTTTACTACAGTCTTCTAAATACGTGGGATAAAAAAACACTAAAGGAAGTAGATGGCTGGATAAACGAAATACGCAGCCATGAGCCTAAGGAACTAAGCCAGGAATTGGCCGATGTCACCGCCGAACTCGTAACGCACTTGAGAACGGCCGGCGCCCTAACGCATTCAGATATGAGCCAATACCAGCAAGCGTTAGAGCCAATTTACGCGAAGCTCATGACTCAAGCCGCGAAAGACGAAATTGAAAGCCTGGTAAGCACATTAAACGCGATACGTGAGCAGTATAACTACCCGAGTTCAAAGATGTTTATGATCGTATTCGGTGGGCACCAGCCCCGCTACAAGGCGCTAGCATCCATGGTATTCAAACGTTGGTTTAGTGGCTTAGAGGAGCACACACTTAATAGTGATCACCATGTTCGATACTGTGAAGGAGGTGAAAGCCTCGACGATGCTATCGAACTCGTCGCCAGTGCTATCCTCGATAAAGATTTAGCAAAATCGACCTTAGGAAGTGCCTTAGCATTAAATCGAGATGTGCTGAGTCTTGTGGCGCAACGAGCCATTGATGATTATTGGCGACAACACAACCTGCGCTAACACTCTTTTGGTGATTGTGGCTCTTAGCCTAGCCCCTAATTTAATTCGTTTGCTCGTGTTCTGTCTGCCTATTTTCATTCGGCTTTTCTAATATATCTTCAACATACAGCTTATTAATGAGCACCATTGCAGCCACGCAAAGTGGCGCCGCCAACAGAATACCCGCCATGCCGACCATCGCCCCTAAAGCAACCTGAGCAAATAGCGTTAATGCTGGAGGTAAATCGGCTAATTCGGCTTGCAACATAGGCGTCAACACATAGCTTTCAATCATCTGCACAGCAAAATACAAAATAGACACATACAACAGCGTATCAAGCCCAGTAATCACGCTGACCATTGCCGCTGGTATAAAACCCAGTATCGGCCCGATGTTAGGTATGAATGACAGCAAAGCCGCGATCACCCCAAGCACAAGGGCAAGGTCTGTGCCCAGCGCCCATAATCCTAACGTGGTTAACATCCCTACTAGCACCATTGAGGCGATTTTAGCCACCAGCCATCCCGATAGCGCTCGCCCGCAAGCACCTAGTACTTCCCTTATTCGCTCACGTCGTGCAGGCGGAACAAGTGTAACGGCCCCTTTGATATACCAGTCTGGATTGACCGCTAAAAACAAACCAAGAAATAGCGCAAAAATGAAGCTGCCGAAGCCATTTAAAGTCGATGAAAAAACGCTCGATACCGCATTCACCACAGTACTGACCTCTGAATCAGCAGAACTTAAATTAGTAAGGTTCTCCTTCAGCTGTGTCCCCCAGGGAAGCCCAGATAAATGTTCATTAATATAGGTATCAGCTTGGGGGATGCGCTCCATTAGCTCTTCCCCTTGGGCTGATATCTGAGGTGCTGTGTAAGCGAAAAAAAGGCCTACGAGAACAAAAGGCGCAATAATCGTGACGGGCAACAGAAATTTACTCTTAACGCCGGCTTTGTGGCCGATCCAACTAGCGGATTCGCGAAACAATACGGCTATCAAGATCCCGCCAAAAAAGGTCAACAGAATTTTACCATTGGTGACAACCAACCAAGCAATAAGGAAAACGATCGTAGCGGTAATAGACTGAACAAGCGTGCGCGTGGCCAACTGTCTGGTATTCATATCATTCCTTAGCAGTAAACTTGGTTAGACGCATATTTGAGCCTAACCACGGTATATATGAGCACCTTATGCAAGAACGTGTCCTGAATTCTTCTCTAAAGCAGGGAGGGCCCCGATTTTAGAAATGAGCAGACTCGAATTGAGTAAGCGTCTCGGCTCTATTGGGATAAAAGAGGACGGCACCACTTTACAAATGGGGTATAAACGAGAAATTCATTTCTCAAAAGGGCGGGTTTTAGGTCTTTTTTTCAAACGATTTTTGCACACAAGCGAATACTTTACACAGATACTAATTATCCTGTGAACAAAATTCACGGCGGTGAATTTCCACTTGCGGTGGTCTTACAGTCTTCAGGTTAAAATAGAAAAGGATTCTCTCGCTCAGGTAGCTCTACAATAAAACGAATGTTGAGCAGTAAAGCAAAATAGAGCAGGTAATCTACTGCCAGTTAACTCTCGTTACGTGCTATCAATCGCCGCTGGCACTATCAACCGCCGCCCGACACGCACTCACGTAATTTCGCGCATTTTCAGTGACTTGTTCTACTGTCATGCCCGCTGTGTATAATCCCGAACCTAAGCCAAAGCCACCAGCCCCAACTTCAACAAAGCGACTCATGGTATCGCTTGATACGCCCCCCACTGGCAATACAGGCACATTCTTGGGTAGTACAGCCATCATGCCTTTGAGGCCATTGGCACCAATGGTATCTGCGGGAAAAAGCTTAATTGCATCGGCACCTGCATCAATGGCGCTGAATGCCTCGGATACTGTGTAAAAACCGGGTACTGAATACAACCCTTTTGCTTTTGAATGACGGATAACATCAAGATTAACGTTGGGTGAAATAATAATTCGACCGCCCACAGCGCGCACTTCATCAACCTGTGCACAGCTTAAAACCGTACCCGCACCGATAATTAGCTCTTCACCAAACGCATCAACTAAACGCTTGATGCTCTTTAATGGTTGAGGTGAGTTAAGGGGCACCTCGATGATTTTAAATCCCTCGTTTTGTAATGCTTTTGCAACGGCGACGACTTCGTCAGGGGTAATCCCACGTAAAATAGCCACCAAAGGTAATGCATTCATAGCTGCGTTTAATGTCATTGAACTCATGCTATTTCCTTTGAAATTCTGTTTATGCACGGTGCGAATTATGGTTTACCTGTTACTTTGACATTATTACCACTGCCCAGACAAGAGACTGTTTCACCCTCTATTAAGCAAACACGAAATACTGCTCTAGGAAATACACGCTAATCTCATTCTAGTTTACTAGGGTACGGGGAAACGTGTTCCCCGATGGCATTATCGAGCAGGCATGCGAATGCCGCCGTCTAAGCGGATGGTTTCCCCATTGATATAGACGTTCTGAGTTATGTGAATACATAGGCTGGCAAATTCGTCAGGCTGCCCCATCCGTTTAGGGAATTGGATGTTCTCCACCAATGCATTTTGCACTTTTTCTGGCATTGCCAGCAGCATAGGCGAACTGTTTGGTCGTATCCTAGAGCATTATTTCTTCTTCATTAAACGAAATATTCGTTGTGATAATTGAAATAAAAGTAGGCGTAGTCTCACCTCTTATTTTAATAGATAGCACAGTCATCGTTGTGCTCAGAAGCATTTCCCAATAATAAGCCCCTATTAATCCCACCAATTAAATTCACATATAAAAATAACAATTCAAATAAATATTATTAACTTCAAACAAAAACTTGAATCTAGACGCTTAATAACTAAAAAAACACAGCAAAAAGCATAAACAAAACACGCATTTTACATATGATTTACAAAATATTAATATAATGCTTTAATAACACTCGGCTTAAAGGGTAATATTTTAGGCCACTCATGAAATCTAAAAATTCAATTTGAACGTTAAAAGTAAGGTATCGAATGAACATTAATTTTAGAAAAATAGTGAAATCCGTCTCGCTCGTGTGCGTTTTGTCGGCTGCTGCACTAACGCACGCAGTCACTCCGGATGTTGACGGGGAAGGCAATTGGTTAATCAATGACGCAGGCTTTACGTTTGATGCAAACGTAAGTGATGAATTTAACCAAGCAGGACAGTGGCAAACGCCAGACACTGCAAAATGGAACCGCTATCATCCTACAGGTTGGCTTGGCAATAACAGCTTTACCTACAGCAATACACTTGCTTACACCCATCAGGGCAACCTTGTATTAGAAGCAAGGCAAGGTGACTTTCTCGGTGATAAACACACCACAGGGATTGTCTCTAGCAAGCAACCGCTTAAATACGGATATTTCGAAGTCAGAGCCAAAGCGGCTAACAATAATATTGCCAGTAGTTTTTGGTTTTTTAATCGCAATAACAGCAATGGCGATCAGTATGAAATAGATGTATACGAACACTTTCCTTACGTTGGCTGGAATGATCAGACCAAGAGTAAAAGCAATATTCATCACTTTGTGTGGACACAACAAACAGGCAATGTGGATCAAATTCCAAATTACAGTTACGCAGCCCAGCTTGAAAACGGCGGTGTAAACACAGATTGGCACACTTATGGCGTGATGCGAACGCCTGCGGGCATATACTTTTACGTAGATGGTAAAAAAGTACGCACCATTTGGAAAAGTGCAGTGAACCCTGCGGATTACCCAGGTGATGTGGATATGCCGGTTATACTTGATATATTAGTGTACGATTGGCAATCAGGGGACAATGAGCCTAGACAAGAGCGTTCATATTATTACGTGGATTACTTTAGAGCGTGGCGCTAGCCTGGGGTAATTAACATATTAACGGCCGGCCTCTACCGGCTTTTTCACTGTAACGATATTTTCCCAGCCATCAAGCACGTGTCAGCGTATACCTGCTCGTAGTCATACCAAACTTTACTAAATACATTAAAAAAATAAGGATGTTAAACCAGTAACCCCGCTACTTTTAGACTCTTTATCTGCGCCAAGCTTTTTGTAAATAAATTCTTATTAGGGGTAACGTATTTTATCACCACGTTTGGTAGCTTGTTATGCCATAGGCAAACAAAGAGTGCGCTATGCGCACGGTGCTTCACTGAGCGATAACTCTGACAGTATCAAAAGGTGAGAAAAGTTAGGTGGGCCGAATCGAAAATAAAATTAACTAACCTGAACGAAGCTTATTTTTGAGGAGGCTGAGGACTAAATCACGCCGAGTTTTAGTACTCGGCGCGGTTATTTTCATTCACTATTACTCTGGAGTAATGTCCTCTAAAGTAAAGTCATCTGCATACCAGACATGCCCTGGGGTCATTAAATTCACTTCAAACAAAGTTTGCGTATCAGGCCAATCGAGCCCATCAAATTCGATTTCGACGAGTTGCCAGTCTCCGGTTTGGGTGCCACCAAACCATTTTTGTCCCGAGCTTTTCCAACCACCGTCTAAATTGATGAACTGACTCATACCACCAGACCACGCTCCTGTTGTCAGGCGTTTTAGCTGAAAACTTAACATAAACTTCTTGCCTTCTTTTATTAACGATTGTGGCAATACAGTTTCGTTTACTGAAATTCCCGCCCTTCCATTTGTAGTATCAAATTTAATACCATAATTCCCGCTATAAGCCGCGTCTTCACTGACTTCTACATCACCATTTGAACCGAAAACCAGTTGCCAATCTCCCAGAGTGCCTGACTCAAAGTCACCGTTATCAGCCAGCAAATTGTTGCCAGAAGGAGGTGTGTCCGTTGAGGTGATTTCAACGTCCGTTATGGTATGACCATCTACACTGGTCCGCCAGTCTCCGCCAATTTCACGCAAGGCCGCAATTATTTTATAGCCTTTGCCAGAGGCAAGTGTTTCTGCGAAGCTAAGCGTGACTTGTGTTGTGCCTTCTCCCGCTGGCACAGTAACACGGCTCAATCCAAGCCATGTGCCTTGCGGGTCAATCAACTCAAACGCAACATCGCGAGGGATCCCCGTCGAGTAATCAATATCAAGAGTAATGCTATTCGTCGGCGCCATAGAGGAAACATCGTTGGTAATGACGATGGTGTTTCTTACCGTTAATTCATCTTTAACTTCAACACTCGTAGACGCCATATGACCGCCGTCATAACTTTGCGCACTTATCTCTACAAACCCCGGCGAAACAGGGGTTACTACCCCATCTTTAACCGTTGCGACAGATTCATCACTGGATTGCCAAAGTAAAAATTTGTTTGTGGCCGTTTGCGGCAATACATTGGCTTGCAAGCGATAGGGCCGATCTTTTTTGATGGCGACGAAAGATTTCTGCATTTCAAGGCCTGAAACAGCAACCTCGTGCAATGACTCTTGCTTCTCAACTTCTAAAATCAAAGAACTCACATGCCCTTGAGAGTCGGGAAATGTTAACGCAACGTCGGTGTTAGTTTTCAAAAACTTAGCGGGTACTGGGATTTCAATGACGCCAAAAAAATCATCACGGGCGGCCTGATCATACCCGCGCCAGTCATTCGGCACCTCAATTCTGTGGCCATTGACCAATACAATTGGCTGCTTAGATTTATCATGTTTTCGCCCGATCCCCATTTTAAGCATCGCCGTGCCCTGTGAGCTATTGTAGCCATGCATGGCATAGTGGTACTGCAGGGCTTTTGCTGTGGTAGGCGAACGCTCTGCTCTATGTATTAGGCGTGCAAAATCGGCACTGTCACGCCAAGCATCGGGATATTTACGTATTATGTTCGTCAATTGACGATCGAAACTGCGCATAACAGATGTAAAACGATTAACTTCGTTTGGTTTGATAGCGTCAACCACTGATTGGTCAAACTCTACACCTTGATATACGTCAGCAAAGGCTGTGGTAGTTTGCGCTAAATCGATATCATTAAACACAAATGACAGCTCAGTGTTTTCTATTATGGGTTGCAAATAAGTTTGCGCGTAATAACTGCTTTTTCGCACGATACTGTCAGGAGAGATTTGCTGTGCAAACACGTATTCGAGCACGATGGTTTCGTGCGCTGCCATGGTAATAGTAGACGGTGCTGAAGCGAGCACCTGGTCCGTGTAATTTGCCGCTTGATCGTAAGGTACATCTAGACGTTTAGCTCGAACTTGAGATACCGAGTTCCCATGATCGATGAAACGCAAATCAACCTCTTTACTGTTATCTTCATAATTGTTCAGCGCCACATATAGCTTATTGCCATAATTGAATGCCTGTACTGCAAGGTCAGGATCTAGCGTATCTATCGCAACTCGATTTCCCTTTACGTCAGACCATAAGTGATAGAAATAGGCTTTTTCGGTTGGTAGATATCCATTAACTTTATTTGAAGTGATTTTATCCGGGTCAGGGCGCAGCACGCTGGCAGAATACGGGTTAAAATTATTTGCATCATAAAACCACTTTGATATTCCGGTGATAAACGGTGTAGAGGTGAGTACTCTATCTTCCCTTTCCAGTAACGAAAATAGAATGTGATTATAAGAGCGTAATTCCTGAGCACTTTTTGCAGCGCTGTATTCAACGGGATAACCGTCAATGATCCCGCCATATTCGGTGATAGCGTGATCTTTGACTTCCCCCCATTTAATGTAACTGTACGCTTCAATCATATCGATAATCGCTTCAGCATTACTCCCTGAGCGCAAATTGTCTTGCCCCGCAACATTTACACCATCGTATAAGTGGAAAGAGAAACCATCCATGTGGTCACCAGCGACATCCATAAACATCTTTTGCCGTGACTGCCAATGAGAGAAGTCTGACAGCTCAAAAGACGGCCAAGCAGAAGAAAAACCAATAACATTGGTACTTAAACCGCGTTGATCAAACGCTTTCCCTATCTCAGCAAACCACGTTGCCATGTGTCTTTGTATCGCTTCGTTCGCCACTGGATCCCAGGGGCCATCCACAAAATCTGACGCATGTACAAACGGCTCATTCATCGGCTCATAGAAGAGCGGCCGTCTTTCCTCTTCAAAATAATACTCGAAGTAATCAGCTGCCCAACGAGCCCCTTCAACAGGGTCGTTGTCTGCTACTATTACGCTTTTTGGGTGTTCCGTGGCAACGATGCGATTAGTACCAAACTCATAATAAGCCCCCGCTTTAGCATTGCTAATAGATTGCGCCCCATCAAGCATCGCTTGTTCTGTATCTGGATAATTAGCGCTGCCACTTAGGGCCATAGGCCCCCAAAATACGCGGCCATACTGAGCATTAAGTTCATTTTTAATGTAAAGCATATCTTGCTCACTAGCCCCAGGCTCTCCGGGACTTGAATGAATATTAAAGAACTTATTGCGATCTAATGCTGTGTTGTCGCCTACATACAATTGTTTACCTAAATCAACGTTAACCAGCGCCGTTTGACCTAAAGATACATGCGTATATGCAACACAAACCAAACCTAGGGCTATGGCAACCGATGCCTTACTGGGCTTAAACCGTTTCATTTAACACCTCATTTTATTTACATATGATTAACAATCATTGCAGATAAAATTCGCTGTGTAAAAATATTCTTTATTAAGTATCTTTATGTAAAGTGTTTTTTAGGTAACTATTTTTCGTTGCACAAGGTATTTCGACCTAAATACAACAAGACCTCATCTTAAATCTTAGCTATGAAAAACTCTAAAACTTAACATTAACAGTAAGTTAAATGATATTCCGCAGTGAGAAATAAGCCGCTACATCAATTAGCTAGCAAGCCTAATGTAAAACTAATGTTAAATCACTTGCTAACATACCTACGATCACTTATAAATAGATAAAATTCACATACAAAAACAAAAACTCATGAGTAAAAAAAATAATATTTTTAACGTTATTGTCATTCTTAATATTTCCAGTCATCACGCAAGCCAGTGTTGTGCCAATAGGTACAGCTGCAGACGCTACGCTCGCTTTTGACGACCTCAGCTCGTACATATCAGCAACACAACAGACCGACAGTTTTATGATGGGTGCGCAAAGTAGCCAGGTAAACAATGGCCTATTATCAGGGAACAACCCCATTAGTGCGGTAATGAACGACCCTATTTTTATTAACAGTTCACTTGATGCTGAAAATTCTGATGTAGATTTTGAATATGTACGCTACTTTTTCGAGGTTAACTTAAATAACGCTAGTGCAGACAGCACAGCCGAATTTGTGTTTGACTATCGAATTTCTCAACAGGTCTCAGCCAGCGCCTCAGATCCCTTGGTTGATGACGCATTCGTGGATTCAGCGTTTGCTTTACTTAATGACACTAATCAAGAGTTTCTCTTCCGGACGATTTCGTCTGAGCTTAATACAGGTCCCCAAACTTCCAATGACAGCGGAACATTTTCATTTTTGCTGAATGCAGGAGAATCACTTTCTTTTGGTGGTTATTATGAATCAAACTTGTATAGCTTTGGGGAAGCGGCTTTTTCTGCATTGACGAACGCTGAGCTGACTTTATCTTCTGTCAATATAACAACGAACAACGTACCAGCCCCTGGCCACCTTGCCCTAATGTTTATGTTCTCTAGTTTGATGTTGGTGAAACGCCGACGAGCGTAACGGTAGTTATCCGTCGTGGACTATTGCTGTTAATTGCTGCTAATTCTCAGCAAGTTTGCAGACCTTTATTGGGGCGCTATGCCTTTATCACCTCACGACGTTTTCTAAGCGTGCCGAGGCTTAGCTTTTGCTTAAGTAAATGGTTGTGTCGGTGCAGGCATTTAGTTATACCAACGCCATTAAATAATTCGCCGGATGAACCCTGAGAGGGCACTATTTAATGGAATTGGTATTAGTTAAAGGCAACACGAAATGCTCGCTGAGTCGCAATTGAATGATAGCGCCAGGATGCTGAACCACAACAGCAGCGAATTTAGACGCATGCTCCACTGCATCCTCGCTAGAATAACCATTTAAACGGCTAGATAAATAGACTCCAGCGAAGGCATCCCCTGCTCCTGTGGTATCTTTTTGTATTGCAGCTGGCTCAAACGCTTGATGGCAAATCATGCCATTGATGTCGCAAATATCAATTCCTCGCGCCCCACATTTAATGACTTGCTCCTGCACTGCAAATTGATTCAAAAAATGATGTACATCCTTTGCCTTGGCATGTTGATACAAGGTTTCATGGTCTTCTAAACCAGGTAGCGCAATGTCCGTCAGCGCATAAGCTCGCTCTAACCAATACCTAGCTTCGGTTTTATCTGCCCATAAACGTGCACGATAATTGGGGTCAAATGCTATGGTAGTTCCCCTATCTTTAGCGCGTTGCAATATACTTAACAGCTTATGTCGGTCTTGCTCGTCTAGGATCGCAAGGGTAATCCCACTAAAAAATATCAGCGCGTAGTTGTCGTCGTCAATAACGCTTTCTTCGAACTGTTTAAGCATGTTCGTGGCCGCTGAGTTCTCACGCCAATAGGCAAATGACCGTTCGCCGCTATCATCTGTGGTAATCGAATAGATGCCCAAATTGCGTTCGTGATCACGGCGAATCAAGTGGCTCTCAATCCCCTCATTTGCCATTGTTTCCAGCAGTTGCTGGCTAAACACATCTCTGCCTATGGCGCTCAGGTAAGCGACCTCAAAACTAGGACAAACTCGCTTAGCGTAGACCGCACTATTATAGGTGTCGCCCGCAAAACTCGTGTGCACTTTACCGTTTTCGTCGCGTCTTAATTCGAGCATACATTCACCAACAAATAGTAGCTTACTCATGTCATATTCCTTGCGCGTGTCCGGCTACCACCAAGTTGCATACAAACCCGTTAAAATGATGATCACACCAATAGCGGCCACATTGAATCCATTGGTTGTTCTAAAGCTGATGTCTTTTAGTTCAACACCTTTATTTACCTCTGGCGCGGCTTCAAATAATGAAACGACATACGCCAGCGCTAAACATAGAAGGAACACCAAGCCGATGCGATCCATAAAGGGTAAGCTAGGCCAGACAATAGCAAGCAGTACAGAGAAGGCTGCTGATCCCAGCGCTGCAGCAAGTGCAGCCGTTGATGTTGTTCGAGACCAAAACATACCCATTAAAAAGATCACCGTAATACCAGGTGAAAATAACCCGGTAAACTCTTGAATGTACTGGAATGCTTGTTCTGATTGGCCGATAAGCGGCTGAGCAACTGACACTGCAATCACTAAGGAAACCAGCGTGGCTACGCGACCAACATTAACGTAATGATGCTCACTTCTTCCCTGATTTAAAGGACGGTATAAATCCATGGTAAAGATAGTAGAGATACTGTTAGTCATTGATGCTAATGAAGAGATGATCGCAGCCACAAGCGCAGCAAAAACCAGCCCTTTAATACCAATCGGCATTAAGGACATCATTGAGGGGTACGCTTGATCTGCCTTCTCTAAATCAGGGAATAACAGTACTGCGGCTATTCCCGGCAATACCACAATAATTGGCATTAAAAGCTTTAAATAAGCGGCAAAGGCAATGCCTTTTTGTGCTTCTTGTATATTTTTGGCAGCTAAAGCACGCTGAATAATGTATTGATTAAAGCCCCAATACCCGATATTCATCACCCACAATCCCCCTACCAGCACTGATATGCCAGGTAAATTCATGTATTCGCTGTTGTCTGGGCTCAAAATCATGTCAAAGTGACCGGGGACTTTGTCAGTTAAAATAGCAAAACCTTTGACCAGACCTTCACCGCCAGACACTTGTTGCAAAGCGAGGTAGCTCAGTAGTAAGCCCCCAAACACCAGCAGCACCACTTGAATAATATCCGTATAGGCCACCGCCTTTAGGCCGCCATAAGTAGAGTAGGCAACAGAAAATATCGCTAAAAATAACATTCCATACAGCCAGTCAATCCCCGCTACGCTTTGGATTGCCAAGCCCCCTAACCACAACACAGACGTCAGGTTAACAAACACATATACGGCTAACCAAAACAAGGCTAAGGTTGTTTTTACTCTGCCATCAAAGCGCTGCTGCAAATATTGCGGCATGGTGTAGATTTCGTTCCTCAAAAAGATTGGTAGAAAATATTTGCCAACTAAAATCAAGGTAATGGCAGCCATCCATTCATAAGAGGCGATACCTAATCCCAGTGCGAAACCAGAGCCTGACATACCAATAATTTGCTCAGCAGAGATATTCGCTGCGATCAGTGACGCTCCGATGGCCCACCAAGGTAACGATTTGCTCGCCAGGAAGTAATCTTTCGTGTTTCGTTCATGAGACTTTTCGTCCCGGGAAATCCATAACGCAATAGCAAGAAGCGCCAATACATAGGCCAGAAATACGCCGATATCCAAGGGGGCTAATGTGAGTGTCATCCTAAATTCCTCTTACGCAGACCAGCTATGCTGATTGTTGTTAATGACGGGAGCTAAATTGATATACGCCGCTTCTAGGGCATGCTTGAATTCGCCATTAGCGGCTAATGACGGGGGAAAGATAGCTGTCATTGTCAAAAATAAGGCCGTGTCGTTGTGTGCTTTGCCGTTGCACGAGTCAGTTACTTTCTTTAACTGAGCTGCCAATGGGTCCACCACATTTTCACCTTTCGCGAATTGCAGACGTACAAAGTGCATCCAACTGGCTAACGCATGGCAAAGTAACGCCACGCTGCGTCCTTCAATTAAATTTTGCTGAACAATAGGTAAAATACGCATGGGGATTTTCTGTGAACCGTCCCATGCTATTTGACTCAACAAATGGCGAATGGCAGGATTTCTGAAGCGTTGCAAAATATCTTGGCTGTATTGTTTCGCATCCAGCTCTTTTGGCCCATCAATAGAGGGCAAAATTTCTTCCTCGATCATTTTCTCAATAAATTCCACCAACTGGGTGTTTTGCATGGCGTCATACACTGTTTCAATGTCGAGTAAACAGCCTAAATAAGCAATGCTTGAGTGAGGGCAATTTAACAACCTCAGTTTGGCTTTTTCAAAGCCCTCGACATCTCGGGTTAGAATAGCCCCCACTTGGTCCCAAGCGGGTCTATCAGCGGGTAAGCAATCCTCAATCACCCACTGTAAGAAGGCTTCCCGTTTAATGGGCCAATTGTCTTTTATGTTGAGCTTTTGTTGGACTAAGTCGCGCAGACTATCGTCTGTTGCAGGGGTAATACTATCTACCATGGTACTTGGGCAAGTTAATGAGTCTGCGAGCCATGTCGCCAGTGTTAGGTTCGTCTGTGCAGCAAACGACACCAATGCATTTTTTAATTTTGTGCCATTACCCGTTATGTTGTCGCAGCTAATAACGGTGAATGCAGGCAAGCCTTTTTCGTGCCTAACAGACAATGCCTGGACGAGTATCCCAACAGCGGAAATACGTTCATTCGTCCCAGCCAAATCGTGCTTAATATCCTCATGCGTCAGGTCAAGTTCACCTTGATTGTTAAGGCAATAGCCCTTCTCAGTAATGGTCAGGGTGACAAATTTTGTATCGATGTTCGTTAGCCGAGCAATAACATCATGGTATTGCTGGCGTGCAACCAATACTTCTTTTATTGCCCCAACCACCTCAAAGTGTGTTTTTTTATCTAGCTCAGCCAAGCAATATAATCCATGTTGCTCGGTAAGTGCGTCACTAACACCACTAGAGCGCAGCGATACAGCGCTGATACACCAGTCTCCCCCGTGTTGCTGCAACGCTTGATGCGTGTACCAAGCCTGATGAGCTCTAAAAAACGCACCAGGTCCTATATGCACTATGCCGATTTTGGCGGCACTAGGCGGCATACGGTATTGCGGAACCCTAATTTTTTGGTTAGCAATGTCTTTAAGGCTGTTTTCGTTAAGATTTATAAGCTGGGTCATGGGGTTACTCTACTACCTGACTGATCAAAATGGCGTCGGCGCTGCCACGCCACGGTGAAATAAATAGCTGTCCTTTTTCGATATCACTAGCCTCGGTCATCTCCCCTGTTAGGGTGTTAAACCACTGTATCGTACGATTTGGCTCTTTGCCCTCAGGCATCAGATACCAGTTTCCTCTAGACATCTGAAAATTATCTTTCGATACATAAATTAGATAGGTGTCTTGTTCATCTACCATGGTAAAGCCCGAGCCATTCTTGCCAGGCACAGGTGTGAAAGAAGAAAACGTAAAACGCTCAAAGAATGCAGCCATAGCGCTGAAATAACTAAACTTGGGATGGGCGCTGGGGTCGACTTGTTCAAATGGATTATAAATAATGACGTTCCACGCATTTGCTTGCCAATAGTAGGTGCTGTACACACCGGCAAATATCGTTAACCAGTTTCTTCTAAGTACCACTTCAGGGTCGGTGTAATCCCCTGGGAACACTTCATAAGGAGCGCTTTCATAGCCGCCATGTTCAATGTTATATATCACCTTGTCGGCGAAGCGTTTTCTAACATTGAGCATGCGGTTATAAATGTCATATCCCCAATCTTGGGTAGACATAAAATCGACTTGCTCAGGATATTTCGCACAATAATTAAAATCGTGAACCGTCACTAAGCGATTAAAATGGTTCATGCTGCGCAGCCGCTCAATACGCCCCTTAATGTAGGCTTCATCCGCTCGCCCATAGAACAATGCTTCTTTTGAAATATCCCATACGATATTGGGAAACGCTTGATAGCGTTTAACCACGTAGTCAAAATACATATTGTCTGCATCTGAATTCATATCAGGCCAACTAACCATTTTATTCCACACGTAAATCATTAGATGACTGACCATGCGTTTGTCGTGAAGCAATTGAATACTGCGATCGAGCTTTTGGAAAAACGCCACATTTAAACCTGAAAAATCAGGGTGTTCGTTACTTCCCAGAAACGGGTATATATCTTGGCGTCCTCCGAATTCATGCTCTGGATGAGCTGCAAGTTTTGGGTCTTTTTGCCAACTCACATCATGAGCATACACATTCATCACTATATGATTAAAACCATGCTCTTTTATGCGCGACAACAAATGTTCACTTTTTGGCGTGTCCTTGTCATTGCTATAATCTAAGGCGAATAACCAATCTAACTCGTACCCCAGCAGAAAATACTCACTGCCATCTTCATAGGCGAATGCTTGTTTATTGTCAGGTGATAAGACCATGGCCCCGTGATTAGACGGATCATCATTCGCTACCACCTGCACAACACCCTTCACACCATTAAGCTCAGGCACATCTCCTTCGATTTGGTAGTGCCAATCGCCAATTTGCGCAGCAGAAAAGCGCAACAGCCAGTGATGTTCGCCGTTAAAAACGATAGGAACAGTTTGTTTCTTACCCGTTGCCTGATGGGTAAAATCCGCATTCACCTGAGCCACAAAAGGATTTTGAGTGGTAGCTTGGGTCACTAAGTCAATATCCAGCACTTCCCATTTCTCAACTTGAAGTGGCACAGGATCGCCAGCCTTTGCCTGTGTTGAGGCTGACACTGGAGCTACGCAGAGCATTATCATCACAGAGCAAAAACAACATAGGGATTTGAGGTTAAATGTCATCGACTGCTCCTGGCGTTAGCTGAGAAAGGCGAAAACCATTTAGGCGCACTTGTTGGTTGCCCTTGGGCGCCGCCATAGACAATGACGCTTTCCCCTGTTCGTTTACAGTAAAGGTGTGAAGCGCAAAACCAGCCGCACCTTTATTCGAACCTCCATCGCCTCTTTCTCCACCGCCCGCTTCGGTGATAGCGATACGCTTGCCAAATGTGGGACGATATTGACTAACACTTTGAGCGTTCTTGCTGTGTTGGCTTGTAAAACGCAAAGGGCGAATAGCGTCGCCATCATCACTTAACATGTGATGCCATGTTTTTAGTTCATATTGCCCTTGGGGTAACTGACTGAAATGCAGCGTAATGGGCTGTCCATTCGTGTTGTTTATTCCATCTTCGATTAAAAAGCTCAGGTCACCCGGAACCCCCCAAGTATTATCCCAATGCAGTGGCTCAGAGCTGCCAGATAAGGCTACTTTTACCGGCTGTCCGTTGTCGGCAGTAAGCGTACGTGCATCATTGCCCGACTGATGAGACCACACATAGAAGTTTTCTTGAGGATGCTGCTCATGATTACCAAAATCGACGTTCAGGGTCAGCGGGTCCAGTAAGCGGGTCGCGTCGTGCTTTGATTGTGCTTCACCAGACGCATTTAACGTCAAACTAGCACTGCCTGATTGCAACCCCTCACTATGGGCAGTCAAGGTTAATACCGTCGCCTTTGTACCTACCCGAATCATCACAGGAGCATGGCCGTTTCGCCAAGTCACAGGATTAGCACCAATGCTTTTATCACCCACAATCTGCCCATGGCCTTGTAACTCAAACCTAACTTCAGGGGTATCCTTATCAATAAGCCCCCCTTGTTGGTCTGTTACTTTTGCATAGGCAAGAATGATACTCGAGCCATCTGCCGTTATATCGAACCCATCAGCAGTCATATCTGTATCAAACGTGACTTCTAGCTTAGCAGCATCATTACCCTTCGTTCTTTGATGCTTAGCGACAACGCGTTTTCCGTCACTGTGGTATGCCAGCGCCGTTAACGTGCCGCTTTGCCAATGAAAAGGCACCAAAATAGAGGGCGAGTTGAGATGCTCATTTTGCGCCCCACGTGTTGCTTTAAAGCGGCCAACAGGGCGATCGTTATGCAATAGTTCAATTTCTGATGCATTGGTAAAAACCTGTACCTGCTGTTCAAACTGCCCACGAACGTCAGCAATATGTACCATAGGCTCAGACGTTAGCTCTGACTGATACCAATAGTAATTTGGTTTGGGTAATCGAAATGCGTCCCAGCTAGCTGCTTGCCAAACGGATAAATTTGGATATTGCTCATCACGTTTTATAAATGATTGGCTGTCGTGTGCACTCCAAGATGCCAAACCAATTAAGTTCGGGTCACCCTTGTAACGAGATACAATTTCTTGCAGAGAAAGGCTGTCAGTAGACCCTGAGTGTTCCATAGCAAAAAGCAAATCATCTGCTTGGCGCTTCGCTCCTCTGTAATCCATAACCGCATACAAATCGGTAATACCTGAGTGCTGTTCACCGGTCCAAAGGGTGCCATTATTCATACTGATCCGTGTAGGATCTTCCTCTTTGGCCGCATAGTGGAGCCGCTTAATGGTTCCTCTGTGATTAATGCCTGCTCCCCATCCCAACACTGATGGATGGTTGCGGTGATTTCGAATCATCCGACGTGCGGCCTCTTCTAATCTTGCCATCCACAGTTCGTCTCCCATGCCAATCCAAGTTGGCGGCTCTTCCACGACGATTAACCCGAGTTCATCACAGGCTTGCAAAAAAGCATTGTCATGGGGGTAATGCGCCAAGCGCACTAAATTCATCCCAGAACGCTTAAACTTCAGGGCATCCAAACGGTGCAGGTTGTTTGGAACCGCATCACCAATATAGGGGAAGTGCTGATGACGGTTCGCGCCGATAATTTCTATTGGCTCGCCATTGAGTAACAGCCCTTTATTTAACACTAATTCGAATTTGCGGATCCCCAGTGGGTTAGTTTTACTGTGTAAAACCTTTCCTTCTTCATTTAGTACCTGACTGACAACCTTGTATAAATAAGGACTGTCGGGTGACCAAAGTTGTAAGTTTTCATCTATCCCTGTGGTGTGTTTCACCAAGCGAGTCGCGCCTGAATCAAGCGTATGTTCAGTGCGTTTTCGCTTTATAACAACAGCTTGTTGATCAACGATATAGGTTTGTACATAGAACTTGCGTGGCTTTTTATCTGCGTTTACAACCTCACTACGCACGGTGACCGTAGCGTCCTTTTTTGTCACCGCTGGGGTGCTAACAAAAATGCCTGAGGTATTTGAATCCCAATCGAAAGTAAAATGCAGCGGGTCTAAAACATTAAGGTAAACATCCCGATAAAGGCCACCAAATAGTACATAGTCGGCCGTGTGGCCATCAGGAGGGATCTGCTTGTTACGGCGATTATCTAACTCAAGCGTAAGCGTATTAGTTTGACCAAGAGCGACAAATTCTGAAATATCAAAATGAAATGGGGTATAGGCACCCACCGCATGTTCACCCACATATTGGCCATTAACCCACAAACGGGTTTTCTGGTGAGCCCCTTCAAACTCAAGATAAACCTTACTGTCTGGACGACCACTGATATTTAACGTTCGTTGGTAAAAACTAATATCGCGATGAAATGTCTGCTGGGATTTATCATCAGTGCTGTTATCTAAGTTGATTGAAGTAAGTGCATAGCTATGAGGAAGGCTAACCTCTTCCCAGCCGTGCGCAGACCACTGTGCGCTGCTTGGCTGATGCTTCACCGGCCCCTTGTGATAGCGCCATCCCAAATTTATATTCTCTCGCACGCTTATAGAAGTCGTTTCAAGTGTTTTAACTTGCCCGAATACATCTAAAACCACACAAGATATTAGACACAAAAAAAAGATACGCAGAGACATAATTCAACCTTACATCAACCAAACAATTCGCCGACAATACATCATTCAAATGCAATTGTTAATATTTATATATGATAATCAAAAGAATATTGCACGTTTATTTAACATAAGGTCATTAAGGAATTGAGTACGCAGAATCAGCAATAACACTATGATTGGTAGGTTAATTTATTATTATCAGAACATACATTTAGCTATTTTGAGCTCGGCGTAATCGCGCCGATAAAAACAAGGGAGAACCGCGAACATCTTAAATGCATATAAAAACAATGACTTTCATATGTAAATTTTATTTGCAATTCCAGGGCGTTTGAATTTATAGTGTTGCTAACATTTTATTAACGTGAATTAATCAAAAATGGCTCGAAAAATGATACCAATGAAAAGTCTATTAGCTGTCACTGTTGCCACCTTACTGGCTGCGTGCTCAGAACAGCCGCAGGATGTGTCTACCACTACGAACGATAAAGCCGATCACAGTGAAAAATTATCTGAAATCCGCAGTGTCGCTAATCAAGGTCCGTTTAAAGCCAATTGGGAGTCTCTCAAAGAGTATGAGATCCCTACTTGGTACCAAGATGCCAAGTTCGGCATTTTTATTCATTGGGGCGTTTATTCCGTGCCCTCGCATAATGGCGAATGGTACCCACGTAAGATGTATTTAAGCGATACAGAAGAGTTTGCTTATCAGCAGGAAAAACACGGCCCGCTAACCGAGTTTGGTTATAAAGATTTCATTCCACAATTTACCGCTGAAAAGTTTGACGCAGACAAGTGGTTAGAGGTCGTTAAAGACTCAGGGGCTAAATATATCGTTCCGGTGGCAGAGCACCATGACGGTTTCTCTATGTATGACAACTCCTACTCACGTTGGGATGCCGTTGAAATGGGGCCCAAACGGGATGTCATCGCAGAATTAAAAACGGCAGCAAACAAGGCTGATATTTATTTTGGCTTGTCCAGTCACCGTGCTGAAAACTGGTGGTTCTTCGAAGGTGGGCGAGAAGTGCCTAGTGATGTTCAAGACGATGCCTATCGCGATCTGTATGGACCCGCCGTTAGCCGAGAAACCTCTGAAGCTGGCGAAACACCGCCGACTCAAGAATTTTTAGACGACTGGTTGTTAAGAACAGTTGAAATTGTAGATAAATACCAACCTGATCTTATTTGGTTTGATTGGTGGATGGCATCAGAGCCGTTTCATCAGCATGTAAAAGAGTTCACCAGCTACTTCTACAATAAAGGCTCAAAATGGGACGACATGCCAGCTCTGAACTACAAAGACTTGGGCGAATTTCGCTCGTTTCCACCAGGTTCGGCTGTGCTGGATATAGAACGTGGACAAATGTCTGATACCTATGAGTATTTTTGGCAAACAGATACCTCTGTGTCAAAAACGTCTTGGGGCTATGTTACCAACCCTTCCTACCGTGACGCTAATTCGTTAGTCGATGATTTGATCGATATTGTCAGCAAAAATGGCTCTATGCTGCTCAATATCGGTCCAAAACCGGATGGAACTATACCGCAACCAGAAATTGATTTACTGGCTGAAATTGGCAGTTGGTTAAAACTTAATGGTGAAGCGATTTACAATACTCGCCCTTGGGTTACATTTGGTGAAGGCTCTACTGTTGTCATAGATGGCACCAATTCCAATGATGCAGAGGCCCACCGTAAAGACTTTAATAGCAGTGATATTCGTTTTACTCAAAACGGCGATGCTTTGTACGCGACCGTAATGGCTTGGCCAGAAGATCGTGATGAGCTTACGATCCGTTCAATTAATAGCGAAAATTACCCTGATGAGGTAACCAGCGTGACCATGCTTGGTCATGATGGGGAGTTAAGCTACTCACAAACTGAGAATGGCCTAACGGTCACCTTGCCAGATTCTTCACCGTCGCCTTTCGCTCAAGTGATAAAAATTACGAAATAGGTCCTGTTGGCAGTCATCGGTTGTGTCCGCTGATGGCTGCCATTTTCTGTAGTTTCCCTAACCGGCACATGCAGCCATTTCAGTTCTACTCGTTCACTCTTTTTTAACGCCCTTTCGAATACCAATGCCTTCAATTACCATCCCCTCCATTCCCATTACCCCTCTATTATAATCCCGCGGAAATTTAAACCGCTTAGGCATAGGCGAGAAAGACCAAGAGCAGATGCTGAGATTATTGCTGAGCTAGTGAGCGATAGACGCCGCTGTAAGGACTTACGCTGTGTCGCTCGAACTTAAAAGCGCAGTGGTTAATTATTTATTGGGGTTGGTATAATACCAATCCGCATTAATAAGTGATTATTAACGTGGAATGGTATAAGAAGCGGCTAGATGCTGCTTCTTGCACACTCACCTCAGCAGCACTAATGTCCTGTGCTGACTGTGGCCATACCCGATTGCCTGATGTGTTTATAGCTTTTTAGCATCTGTTTGATTCTATTTTGATGCTTAGGCGATTTGAGCAAATTCTTCGATTCATGCTCTTGTGGATTATGACTTAGGTCAAACAGAGCGACAGGTTCAAATTTCGAGATTTTACGGTCACTTTGCATGATGAGCTTCCAATCCCCTTGGCGATAAATCAATTCGTTATTCGACCCACCTTGCAACATCATAAAGTCGCGCTCTTCCTCGGATGCATTGGTCAACAGGGGCAATAAGTTTTTAGAATCTGCTGTGGCTTTACTGTCGATGGGTGCGCCCGCTGCTGCGGCAATAGTGGCTAAAATATCTTGCACCAAAACGGCAGACGTTAGCTGCACACCCTTACTCAACTTACTCGGCCAAGAGACAATAAACGGCACTCTGTGCCCGCCTTCATATGCGCTATTTTTACTTCCTCTATATTGACCACTAGACCGATGCCCAGCCTCAAGTGTGCCGGGAATGCGATAGGCCAAACCACCATTATCAGACGTAAAGATAATTAAGGTGTCGTTGTAACGCCCTGTGGATTTAAGCGCAGCCACTATCCTTTTCACTTGTAAATCTAATTCATGGATCATATCCAGGTGCGCAGAGGGCGTACTACCTGCCACCTTCTCACCATCAAAATAGGCTGGTGGCATATGGGGTAAATGAGCCATAGGACTGGCGTAATATAAAAAGATCGGCTGGTCTTTGGCCTGCCCTTGAATAAACTCAACCGCTTGTGAAGAAAGCACATCACCTATTTTACTGGTTTGCCAGGCACTGTCTCCCATGCCATCGCCTTTATCAGATATCGTTTTTACGTCAGACACCGTCGACTCATTAACATGAATAATACTTGAAGCACGTGATAGCGGTGCCCAGCGTTGATTTTCATATGCTAGATACAGTGGCCCCTGGATCCCATCAGGAAGTATATAGCTATAATCGAAGCCGAGATCATTCGGCCCGCCTGCGACCATTACCGATAAATCAACGTCTGCTAGAAATCCTTCATCAGAACCTCTAAAAACGTCTTTAGCGCTTTTTCGCAAGAAATCACCACCGAGGTGCCACTTACCAACGAATCCAGTTTTGTAGCCTGCCTGGCGCATCACATTGCCAAGGGTAGGTGTATTGGGCGCAATAACATTTTGCTGAAAACTCCCCCACACCCCCCAAGGTGATTCAGAGCGATAGTTATTCTTGCCTGTCATCACACTAAAGCGCGTCGGCGCACATAGTGCGGTAGCCGAATGCGCATCATTAACCCACACGCCTTGCTGGGCGAGCGCGTCAATATTCGCAGTGCGCACGACAGGCTTTTTCGCCAAAAGGTTTTCTGCGTAGTAACTAATGTCACCCAGTCCGATATCATCGGCCAAAATCACCACCACATCGGGCTGCTTGGCGAGCGTTCCAGCGCTTTGAAACGGCAAGGAAAACAGAAGAAATGACAGCCAAACGAAAGGAGAGCGGGCCGAAAAACGTTTGGCAAAAACGCCAAATAAGCGCCAAAAGGGGTTAAAAAAGCGGTGAAAAAGAACCGATTTCAAAATATTGCTCAAATTATCTAGGTTGAAGGTTTGCTTCACGGTTACATGCACTCCTGCTCGCTTGGGTGATTTCACCCTAGCTGCTTTGGTGAAACGTCCATATTTTATATATGAATGTATAGTTTCTAAAATCGCATAACATTAACCTCACATTACGCTTCATTTTTGGCGTACTTTGTCATGATAGCTTTGCGATAGCGGTTTGGTGTGCAGCCATATTGTTTTTTAAATTGAGCAATAAAGTGTGAAGGGTTCGAAAAGTTCAAATCATAACTAAGGTGTGTAATAGAGACCCTGCTCTGCCCTAGCATTCTTGCTGCGTGATACAAACGATGACGCACCACATATTCGGAATAAGAAAAACGGAATATGCTTTTAAAAACGCGAGAAAAATAAGAGGGCGACAGATGACATTTTTTCGCTGCTTCTTCGAGGCTCAACACCACACTAGATTGCTTTCTAAATATTTCCATTACCGGTTTGATCTTCGCATTGAGCGATCTTGAGCTTAAAATACGCGGTACTTGAGCATTTTTTACTTCCCCATGCTCTTTGAGTATGACCAATGCTAAATTCAGTAACGCGATACTTTTGGCATGATACTTATCTGAGTTAAAGCTTTCGTGAGCCCAACGAATAATCTGTAGCAGTTGCGCTTGATATGCATCAGGGATACGTAAGTGCATGCCAACTTCAAATAAAGTAGATAAGCCACTGAATTGCTCGGTTTCAAAGAGAGTTTTCGGAAATTGCACGATATACCACGACTTAGCATCATTGGTGAGATCAAAGTCGTGGGTTTCCATGGCGGGTGTGTATACCACATCGAACGGTCGCAAGGTGGTTTCCCCTTGATGATAGTAAAACGTGCCTTCTACCTGTTCGAAAAAAATGAGTTCTTGTACTTCATGGAAATGCATTTCACATTGGTAGTGTTCTTTCTGGCGATAGCTCACATGATGAATTTCAATTTCGTGGCCGTCTTTGATACAACAAGGTTCGCAATAAGCACCTGAATGTACTGTATTCATTGACTTTCTCCGCTGTTAGCTTGGCTCACTTTCATCGTGTCACCTCTACCATCACAGACGTTGAGAGCCCTGTACGTTGATAAGTGGGCGCTTTATTGGCCGCTAAAGGCTGTGCATCTTCCCAAGAATAAGCACGAACTGTTGCCTGCCCCACTTTGTGTGCTTTGATCTGCCCAAATTTGTCAACGCTGACGATATCTGGGGCGCTGGACTCCCAAATAACACCTTGCCTTTGGGCGTGTTTAGGTAAAGCGTTGACATGAAGTGTTACGCTGTCACCAGGTGATAAGTGTGTTTGTGCTGCATCAATACTTAGTTGCGTAACTGGGGTTAATTTATGTTTGTCTAAGATGGCCCCAAGGTAGCGATAAGCATCAGCTTGCTGCGCTGTAAGGTGCGAGATATCCAAGCCGCTGAAACGCTTTAACTTCCATTTCTTTTCAACAACCTTGCTCCCTTGACGCTCAAGGGGGTCAGTACGCAAATCAAAAAACCTGCCTTCAGGGAAGTCTTTATCTGGTGCATAGCGCTTAAAGTGTTTATTGAATGCGTAGCGCAAAACCTTATCTTCGTCTTTGTAGGTCTCATTGCCGATATACCAGGTGTAAATGTACTGCCTGTGCTCGTCGTTTCTCTGGCCTGTTGCTTGGGGCCAAAAGCTGATGCCATCTATTTGCTGAGCATTCGGTAGCTCGATACCAGCGGCTTGCGCAATCGTTGGATAAATATCGGTTAAATTAACGAGTCCATCATAGGTGCGATATTCAGTTGAATTTCCAGCTGGAATTTTCCCCGGATAATGCAGCACCAAGGGCACATGTAAGCCGTTGTCTGCGTTGCCGCCTTTTCTACCAGGATAAATGCTTCCATCAGGTAGCACATGGCCGAAAGTTTCTTTGGTCCCGTTATCGCCCATAACCACGATTAAGGTGTTATCGAGCAAATCTTGCTGGCGCAACTTTTCCACCACATTTCCTATCATTTTGTCCATGTAGCGGATCATGTCCGGGAAGTATTGGCGATCATCTCCTCGCGTGTTGTTGTAGTCGGCATTTTCAGGGAACTCATCAAATATCGATTCAGGTTGTGTATCAGGTGTCGGCTTATGATCGTCATGCACTAAAATCATCGGGTAATACAAGAAAAAAGGATTGTGTTTGTTTTGTTCTATAAACCGTAACGCGTGGCGATTAATAATGTCTGGCCCGTACCAACGTCTGCCCGTCTCAGGGTCGAGGTCATTTCGGCTGTTGTAATTGTGCACTTGACCATTTATCACAAGGTTCGGATTAATATACCGTTGGCCTTCAGTTACCACATCAAAGGCGGCGTAATCATCCCAACCAAACTCGCTTATATAGTCTTTGCCTGATACCTCTACTGTGCCGCGGGTTTGTTTCCACTTTCCAAATAGGCCTGTGGCGTACCCTGCTTTTTTAAAGGCATCGCCAAAGGTTATATCAGAGCTATGCTGAGATTTTGGTTGAAGATAATTTCTGTCGTTTCGTTTGCCACTCATCAAGGCAATTCGCGTGTTTTCACAGATTGGATAAGCAAAGGCTCTATCTATTCGTATACCTTGCTGTGCTAATGCATCGATACTCTCAGTAGCGAACTCTTCCTTGGTAAATTCACCGTCATAACTGTGTAATCTGTTTGCCCCGTATGCCGTCACACCATAGTGACTCAAATCATCAATAAGGATCAGTACCACATTGGTATGTGTTTGATGTGCTTTATCTATTTCCGATTGCGGTGTAGCAGCTTCAACTGACGTCTCAAGGCTAGCAGTATCATTTTCTCCAGAGAGCCTAGTACAGGCCGTTAATAACAGCGAAGCGATTACACAACCAAATAAACCGACGATCATTACCTGCATAGGACACAAACCCTAGAAAACAAACTTTTACATATGATACACATAATTTATATTTAATGTATACTGCTTTACCTATTTCTGTTGCATTAATGTAAATAAAGAGGCTCAGATGATAATTAGAAACGCAGCAATGTCCTTACTCGCTTTGTGTGTAGCAACGCCTGCTTTAGCAAATGACCAACCCTGGTTTGATACCCAACTTCCTACTCAAAAGCGTATCGATTTGTTAATTGATGCAATGACGCTTAAAGAGAAAACATCCCAGCTGGTCAATGGCAATGTAGCCATAGAGCGTCTTGGATTACCTGAATACGACTTTTGGAACGAAGCATTGCACGGCGTAGCAAGAAACGGCCGGGCAACGGTTTTCCCTCAAGCCATAGGAATGGCAGCAACATTTGATCAACACCTGTTGCTAAAAGCTGCATCAGTGATTTCGGATGAAGCTAGAGCAAAATTCAATGTTTCCAGCGAAATAGGCAACCGCAGTAAGTACTCAGGATTAACGTTCTGGACACCCAATATCAATATTTTCAGAGATCCTCGTTGGGGACGAGGTCAAGAAACCTATGGCGAAGACCCTTATCTTACTGCGCAAATGGGCAAGGCCATGGTCAATGGCCTGCAAGGGGACCACCCCAAATATTTGAAAACAGCCGCGGCGGCAAAGCACTTTGCCGTGCACTCTGGCCCTGAAGCACTGCGCCATGAGTTTGATGCTATCGCCAGCCCAAAAGATATGTACGAAACCTATTTTCCTGCCTTTGAAGCTCTCGTCACAGAGGCAAATGTCGAAACCGTTATGGCCGCTTATAACCGAGTCAACGGGCATCCTGCTGGGGGCTCAGACTTTTTACTCAATACCGTGCTAAGGGACAAATGGGGATTTAGCGGACACGTGGTGTCAGACTGCTGGGGGTTAGCTGATTTTCATCAATATCATAAGGTGACCGCCAACGCCGTAGAGTCTGCCGCTTTGGCCATCAATACCGGTACGGATTTAAACTGTGGGGCTGTCTACAATGCACTTCCCGATGCAGTTGAAGCGGGCCTAGTTGACGAAAAAACCATAGATAAACGTCTGTCTAAGGTACTGGCCACTAAATTTAAGTTAGGCTTTTTTGACCCTAAAGATGATAACCCGTACAACAATATTTCTGCTGACGTCGTCAATTCAGAGGCGCATGCACAAGTCGCTTACGAAATGGCAGTTAAATCGATTGTGCTTTTGCAGAATAAAAACAACATCTTGCCCTTAGATAGAAATATTCGAAACCTGTATGTTACCGGCCCGTTTGCCAGTAGTAGCGAAGTCTTGCTGGGAAATTATTACGGTTTGAGTGGTAAAACCACAAATATTCTCGATGGCATTACTGCCAATGTCAGTGTCGGCACCACAATTAATTACAAACAAGGCATTTTGCCCTATCAAGCTAACGTAAACCCGATTGACTGGACAACAGGTGAAGCCAAGCAAATGGGCGATGTTATCATTGCCGTGATGGGGCTATCTGGCGCATACGAGGGTGAAGAAGGTGAAGCGATAGCGTCCCCACACAAAGGCGATAGGCTCTCTTTAGATTTACCTGAACACCAAATTGCATTTTTACGTAAATTGCGAAAAGACAATGATAAGCCAGTTATTGTGGTTTTGACCGCAGGTACGCCAGTCAACTTAACCGAAATAGCAGAACTTGCTGACGCCATTGTATTTGCTTGGTACCCAGGCCAAGAAGGCGGAAAAGCCGTGGCCGATATTCTGTTCGGCGAGCGCTCGCCTTCCGGTCGCTTACCTATCACGTTTCCTAAATCAGAAGCGCAACTGCCTCCTTACGATGACTACAGCATGCAAGGGCGTACTTACCGCTATATGACACAAGAGCCTATGTATCCGTTTGGTTTCGGCTTAAGTTATGCGCAAGTCAAATTTGATAACATTACGCTTGGTAACACTCAGGCACTTGCCAGCAAAAACGAGCTGCAAGAGAACATGACGGTAACTGTGAATGTCACCAATACAGGGGAGCGCGAGTTTGAAGAAGTGGTTCAGCTTTATCTTAAAACGCCTGACGCCGGTGTCAGCCAACCCCTTCACTCGCTCAAAGGGTTTACCCGAATCAAATTGGCTGCTGGGCAAACCGAACAAGTGCTATTCAACATCCCGAAGAAGCACTTGTATTCCATAAATGAGCAAGGTAAACCAGTGCTACTAAAAGGTCAGTATAGTGTCATCGTGGGTAATGCCTCGCCTGGCAATCGCAGTGAAACACTAGGTGCTGCTAAACCACAAATAGCCAAGTTCGTTATCTAAAAACCCACCAAAAAGGCCAACATAGATTGAAGTGACCCCCAATAGTTGGCCTTTCTCTTTGGTTTACCCGCATACTCGCTGATTCAGCTGTCATACTGCACTTAAATATGCGTACTTAAATATGCGTACTTAGATATGCGTAAGAGTGCGAATTAATTGTTCGTCACTATTCTCATAGCAATGTTATCAAACACAGTACTATTAACTTCAGCGCCATCAACTTTAGTGCTGCCTTGCTCAGCACCACTCATACGCAGTGTGATTTTTTGCCCCTTTTGCCCCGAAAAGCGCAAGGTATAAGAAGAAAACGTATCAGCTGAAATACTCACCGACTCGAGTATTTCCCCCTGTTCATCTAACACATTTAACGTGCCTTTCGTCGCGTCTACTCTGTTGGTATTTTTAGCGTATACAGAAATCTGATACTCAGCGTCCTCAGGCAAGGTTACCCTTTGCTGCACATGACTTTGAGCGCCTAGTTTAACGCCCCATGCTTGGGTGTAACTCATATTCGGTGCGTCAGTAAAATTCGCTTGCTCACCCACCAGCTGCCAGCTTTTAGCTCGCATTGACGATTCAAACCCAGCATCCCTTAACAGGTTATCAGCAGATGACTGCAACTGATAGCTACGCACATGGTCGTAATAAGCCGTATTAATTTCAGGGTCATCTAATTCACTCTCGCTTGGATACGGTGCGTGGCCTTCAGGTATCCATTTAGGTTGCCAATTATACGTTTCAACTACCATGCGTAATGACATCTCACTGTCAAAAGGTAAGCGGTCTCTCTCGTGGGCAAGGTCAACTGTGCCAGTGAGCTTGCCGTTAAAATAAAAGTGCATTTGATTTGGAGTGACCCACCACATTGAATAGGTGTTAAAGTCCTCAGAAAGCTTAGCTTTGCTGTCATATTTCGTGCCCTTTGAAATATAAGGCGCCCCTTGGCATTTTCCGTCAACCATTTCGCTTGGTTTGTAGTGTGTATTTGAACGCATTACGTTAGCCCAGTTATCTTCTGGCCAGCCACCAATTGTCTCCAAAATATCCAGCTCGGTTGAATGATACTGACCACAGCCTTTCTCTTTTGCGTCCGCCTGATCAGAATGCAGCCAAAAAGTAGTCGACATTTTGGTTTTCGACGCTTTGATACGTGCTTCAAAGTAACCAAAGGTGGTAGGCATTTTTCCAGATACAGCAGAGCCCGCCATGGAGTATGTGTCGTTAGGCTTGGGGTGAGTCGAAGTTTTGAGCTCTAAGTTGCCGTTTGCTACTTTCACATTCTCTTTTAAAAACTCTGCCGGTGGTCGTCCCTGCCAAGTCGTAATGTGATCGCGCCATTTTGTGCTATCGAGCTGATGTGTATTAAACTCATCAGACATGCTTTGAATAGGCACCCATTCAAAGCCCTCTGGAGCTTGCGGTAAATAGCTTGGAACACTGCTTGGTGCCGCCACAGTAGACATATCGTTATTACTTTGCTGGCAGCCTGCCAAGCATAGCGCAGCCGCTAAGGCCGTTAGTACCGGCCCGTTGTTGTTAGCAATCATAGAAAATTCCTAATATTAGATAAAGAATAATTCCCTGAGCGTTTAAAGCACGTCAGGGGGAAGGTCAGCTAATTCGATTTTGATCCCAAGCGCATATTTGGCCGGACGCTTATTAGGTAGGCTTACTCTGAGCTTATCCGCATCTTGTTGCCAGTCGAGCTCCTTGTCGGTCGCTAATAAAGAAACGCGTTTAATCCGGTCAATCAAATGGTGTTGCTCACTACCCAGAGCGTTAAAGGAAATACTGCTTTGTTCTTGCGGCCAATCGAGTACAAAGGCATAAATCGTTTGGCCTTTTCGGGTATAGCGGATATCTCGCGAGGTATAACCTGTGTCTTTATGATTGCCATGCAATACAAGTTTGGCATTCGTAGGACCTTGCCCGAATACGCTAAAAGGTCTTGTTTGGTAGATCCCCTCGCCGTTTTGCTCCAGCCAATCGCCTAGCTCCATTAGTACATCGACTTGATCTTGCGAGATAACCCCGTTCACATCAGGAGCCACGTTGAGCAGCAACGAGCCATTTTTACTTACGATATCAATTAGATCGCCAATCAACTTATCCGCTGGCATAGTTTGCCAATCGTCATTGTAAGACCAGCGCCACCCCCCGAGTGACATGTCTGTTTGCCACGGCATCTCGCGTATACGGTCTAATTTACCTGACTCCACATCGAGCACTGCCGCTCCATCTGGTATGGGCTTGTAGCTAATATTTTTATAATTTAATACCACACCTTGGTCGTTTTTAACGCCCTGGTTGTAATATTGGGCAAGCAGCGATTTACGCTTTTCTTCGTACTCTGGGTTAGAAAATCCTAAATCAAACCAGAGTAAGTCGGGTTCGTAGCTTTTCATCATATCCATGCTTCGGGCAAACCACTTGTTTACATGCTCTTCACTGTGGGGATCGGTAATAGCGTGAGGTTTTCCATAAAAGTCTGCAAACGCCGGGTCAACCGTATCCGTTCCTTCTTTGTAACCCCACCAGTACCAACCATAAGCATAATGGGAAGACATACCCACCTTCATGCCCTTCTCTCTAGCTGCTTCGAAAATCTCTCCTACAACATCCCGCTTAGGCCCCATGTTGACGGCGTCCCAACGGGTGATATTTGAGTCGTACATTGCAAAACCATCGCAATGTTCAGCCACAGGTACAACGTATTTCGCTCCTGCCTTTTCGAATAACGCTATCCATTGCTTGGCATCAAAATCTTTACCGTGAAATTTGGGAATGAAATCCTTATAGCCAAATTCTTGTGTGCCTCCATAGTGCTCTATGTGATGCTGGTAGACTTTGTTAACTCTATCTGGATTCGGATTACCTTTAATGTCAATAGTTTGCTCTCGATACATATGGTATCCATAAAAGGGCCCTAAGTATTTAGGCACCACATAAGGGCCCCAATGTATGAAGATCCCTAACTTTCCATCTTGGAACCATTGCGGTGTCTCATACTGTTTCAACGATTCCCACGTGGCTTCATAAGGACCAGAAATAAAAGAGTCTGATTGATTAGCTGACGTTTCTTGAGCGGCGACTTGCACACTGATACAGGTGCTCAAAATCGTCCCTAATATCGCACTAGAATATATAAAGCGAGCCATTAACCTCTATCCTCATCAAAAAACTGCTACACAACTACCACAAAACTATCACATATAAATAACAACATTCAAATTTAAATTAAATGCATTACTGTTCAAATGTGAGACACACCCAAGGCGTAAACCATAAAACGCGCCATACAAACCAGGTTGTACCAACCCACATTAATAAGTGCCCCTTAAGAATGCACCCAGCGGTTTTTGATAAAGGCGTCGCTATGTCGTAATGACTGTTCTTTTTCAATTCGTGAGGACTTTCAATTCGCGAAAACGCAGAGCAGAAGCCGCTGGGACATTCCTTCAGGCGAGTTTTAAATCATATATTTTTTCCATCTCCACCCACTTCTGCCCTTCCTTTGCCCAAGGTAACGGCTTTTGAAACTTCCACATTAGAGCTTCCCATTCATCACTCTTCGCTTTGCCCTCAGGCGTTGACGGTAACGCGTTAGGATCATAGTGCTCGTTTGTTTCCATTATCATAAAAAGCCTATCCCCTAGATGATAAATTTCCATATCGACTATGCCCATCTCGCGCATATTTTGAGTGATTTCTGGCCATGCCTTATCTGGTTTATGAAACGCTATATATTGTTCTATCAGCACGGGATCATCGATTAAATCTAACGCTAGGCAGTAACGTTTGTGGGCCATGTGTATTCCTTAGATCAAAATTTGTCAGTAATAAATGCATAAAACAATTGTTGTTAAATTGTAAATACGGTAAATTTTAATTAAATATGAATCAATCAATTAACATGTAAATTTACAGTGCTTATTTTTAAGGTGGGTTTACAAAATAAAAGAGGTGTTTTACCACATGCTTTACGCCCGTTATGCCACTTTCTTCATCATTACCCAAGTATGTTTATGGCTGCCCGCTACGGGGAGTGCAAAACCAATTGAGGTCAAAAACGATTGGGAAAACCCAGACGTTATACACATCAATCGGTTACCTGCTAGAGCCACCTCCTATTCTTTTGACTCCACCGAGCAGGCATTAACCCGAGATCGCAGTCAATCCACCATGAAAAGCTTAAATGGCCAGTGGAAGTTCCATTTTGCAGAGAAAAGTCAAAATCGACCTAAGGATTTCTATCGCACAGATTTTGACAGCCAATCTTGGTCTTCCATTACGGTGCCGGCAAACTGGGAACTAGAGGGCTACGGCACACCGATTTATACCAACTCGGTCTATCCGATGTTTGAAGATGAAAACGACATCGTATTGCCATTGATCACCCGTGATAATCCTGTAGGTTCCTATTTAACAGACTTTAGCGTACCGAAAGACTGGCAAAATGAGCAGATTATTTTGCATTTTGGCGGGGTCACCTCAGCCTATTACGTGTGGATAAATGGCCAAAAAGTCGGGTATGCACAAGGCAGCCGCCTGCCATCGGAATTCGATATTACCGATTACCTAGTGCCCGGTAAAAATACGTTAGCAGTGCAAGTGTTTCGCTGGAGTGATGGCAGTTATTTAGAAGACCAAGACCACTGGCGATTAAGCGGTATTCACAGAGAAGTCTTACTGATGGCCCAACCTAAGGTCGCTTTAAATGATTTTTTCGTGCAAACCCACTTGAGTGACAACTACCAACAAGGTGTGATTGAAATCAATCCCAAGCTGTCTAACCCTGAGCGACAAAATTTAGCAGGTTGGAAAGTCAGTGCAACCCTATACAACGCGATGAACCAAGAGGTAGAGAATACGCAAATGCAAGTTGATGCCACTAGGTTAACGCGTGTGGCTTATCCCCAGCGAGATAACTTTGCATTTGGCCTCATGAAAACCAAAGTAAACAAACCTGCCCTATGGACATCAGAAACCCCTAATCTCTACACGCTAGTATTAAGTTTACACAACCAACAAGGAAAGCTGGTTGAAACCCGAAGCACTCGGGTGGGATTTCGCGACGTTAACATTAGCCCGCAAGGCGAACTACTTATTAACGGCCAAAGCGTTGAACTTATTGGTGTGAATCGTCATGACCATGACGCCAAAAAAGGCAAGGCACTCAACCGAGAAGACTTGCGCCAAGACGTTATTAAGCTAAAGCAGTTTAACTTTAACGCGGTGCGCACCTCTCACTACCCTAACGATCCGTATTTTTATGAACTCGCTGATGAGTACGGTTTATATGTCATGGATGAAGCCAATATCGAGTCTCATGGCGTTGGTGGCCTACTTGCCAACTTACCTCAGTGGAATGACTCAATGAGTCAGCGTGCTTTGCGAATGCTGGAAAGAGATAAAAACCATCCGTCTATTATTTCATGGTCCATGGGGAATGAATCCGGAACAGGCCCTAACTTTGCCGCAATAGCAGGTTGGCTGAAAGATAAAGATCCCACTCGTTTTGTGCATTACGAAGGCGCACAAGGTGATCCCACCCATCCACAATACGTCGGTTTGAGTGAGCGCTACCCGACCGCAGAAGAAAAAAGTCAGTATTTTACGCCCCTTGCTAATCCAACTGATCCAAAATTTGTTGATGTTATTAGCCGAATGTACCCCACCCTTGAGGATCTAAAAGGCTTAGCAGACAGTCCTTATATCGACCGCCCTATTTTAATGTGTGAGTACGCCCACGCCATGGGCAACTCGCTGGGAAATCTCGCTGAATACTGGGAAATGGTTCGAGCACGACCCAACCTGATTGGCGGCTTCATCTGGGACTGGATTGACCAAGGCTTAGAAACTCAAAACGCACAAGGCGAAACCTACCTTGCCTATGGTGGCGACTTTGGTGACACCCCAAATGCATCTAATTTTTGCTTGAATGGCGTCATGGACTCTTATCGCCAACCTAATCCCCATGCTTGGGAAGCCAAATATGTTTTCCAACCAGCTGAATTTACTTTACTTGACCCAGCCAAGGGTGAAATAAGCGTACTCAATCGCTTCTTTTTTAATAACTTGGCTGACTACGATATAAACTGGTCGCTTTCTGAGGATGGTACGCGTATTTCACAAGGGGTAATTCAATCAGGCGATGTGGCGCCAGGGGCACATAAAAACCTCATGCTCCCTTATCAAAAACCGCAAATTAAACCAGGCGCACATTATTGGTTAAACGTTAGTTTGTTGCTTCCAGAAGATACATTATGGGCAGCGAAAGGCCACGAACTCGCTAAAGCGCAATTTAGCTTACCTTTCTCTCGCCCGGCTGAAAAAGTAGCCATCAGTAAAAGTACCTTGCAAGTGGATGACGCCGAAACAAAAATCGTCATATCCACAGACAACAAGCGTATTGCTTTTGATAAAACAACGGGTTATCTAAACAGCTTGGTTGCTGATGAGTTGCAGGTGTTACACGAACCTCTTAAGCATAACTTTTGGCGGCCACAAACCGATAACGATCGCCTCGGCTGGAAAACCCTAGAAAACAAAAAAGTATGGTTTGACGCTACGCAGCATTTAGCCCTTAGCAGCTTTGAATACAGTCAAACTGATACTGGGGTAACAGTGAAAACCCGCCATACAAACGGGTCTTCAATCAAAGTCGCCACCCAATATCACATTGATGCTACAGCTAATGTAACTGTTAACGTTACGCTAGATGCAGACGCGGATTTACCTAGTTTGTTGCGAGTAGGTATGTCTACAGCGGTAAGCGGTGAGCTAGAGCGCATGGCCTACTATGGTAAAGGCCCTCATGAGAATTACATCGACCGTAATCAAAGTGCAGAAACAGACGTATACCAAGGGTTAGTATCAGACTTTATACACAGCTACGCGCGGCCCCAAGAAAACGGAAATCGCACCGGAGTGAAGTGGTTAACGTTAAGTGATTACGCCCAGCACTCGTTTAGCGTAAAAGGCCTACAAGATCTTAGTATGTCAGTTTGGCCTTGGTCAGCCGAGAACTTACAAGAAGCTAATCATCCATACGAATTGGTCGAGCGCGGTATTTACACCGTCAACATTGACCTTGCTCAAGCCGGTGTTGGCGGTATCGACTCGTGGAGCGACAAAGCAGCCCCGATTGAAAAGTACCAACTGCCATCTGGCCAGTATCAATACCAATTCACCCTAACAGTAGGACAGCAGTAGCATGACGTTGAAAAGAAGTAATCGCTTAGGGTTGCGCCACTTCACACTACTGGCAGGCAGTATTTTATGGCCGCTCACTGCGTGCTCAGCCGTGTCGAATGAACAAGCTGACATCGAAGTGCAGCCTAAGCCAAATATTGTGCTTATCGTCACGGATGACCAAGGCTATGGCGATCTTGGATACCATAACAACCCTATCATTCAAACGCCGAACATTGATGATATAGCGGCACAAAGTGCAAGACTGACTAATTTTCATGTCGACCCTACGTGCTCTCCTACACGGTCTGCTTTGTTAACAGGTAAACACTCCCTAAGGGCGGGGGTCTGGCACACCATTTTAGGCCGTTACATGCTTGGCCCTGAACATGTCACCCTTGCTGAATCGCTACAAGAAAATGGCTACACAACAGGGATATTCGGCAAGTGGCACCTAGGTGACAATTACCCGTACCGCCCGCAAGATCAAGGGTTTGACGAAGTCCTCATTCATGGTGGGGGTGGCGTAGGACAAACACCAGATTTTTGGGGAAACACCCAGTTCGATGATACCTATTTTCGAAATGGCGAGCCTGAAAAGTTCAACGGATACGCAACCAAAATCTGGTTTGATGAAGCTAAAAAGTTTATCGATAAACAGCAAGAAAAACCTTATTTTGCCTATATCGCGCTCAATGCCCCTCATGGTCCATACCGCGCCCCCGAAACGCATATTAAACCATATGAAAAGCTTGGCTTAGGCAGAGACATGGCCAGCTTCTACGGCATGATCAGCTACATTGACGAGCAAATAGGAGACCTGCGTGCCTATCTGCGTACTCACGGACAACTCGACAATACCATTTTTATCTTTATGACAGACAATGGCAGCTCCTACCATACCACCAATGATAAAACCTTATTAACCAAGGGCCATCGTGCACTCGCAGAACAATTTCCTGATTGGCAGCCCAACGCCAATTTGCGTGGTTACAAAGGCCAGGTTTACGAGGGGGGGCACCGAGTACCTTTCTTTATTTCATACCCTAACGGCGATATACCCGCAGGCGATTACACCGATTTAACCGCCCATTTCGACATCATGCCAACCTTGTTAGAACTGGCCGATATTCCACAACCAAATGACACCTTTGACGGCATCAGTTTGGCCACTTACCTCAGCGGCCAACAAGCCATCGGGTTACCCGAACGACCTGTAGTGATCACAAACCAACGGGTTTATCACCCCAGTGTAAAGCGGCCAATCGCTGTTGCCTATAATCATTGGCGTTACATTTCTAGCGAAGATGGCGAGCAGCTTTTCGACCTAAAGCAAGACCCAAAGCAGCAAAATGACCTAAAGCAAGCCTACCCTGAGATACTCACCAAAATGCGCGAGCATAAGCTAGCCTGGTGGCAAGATATGCAAGCCAGTGGTTTCAAAGACCGCTATATCTCAGTAGGCAATGATGCTGAAAACCCAGTGCGCCTCAATGCAATGGATTGGATGGAGGTGCCAGACAATCAAGCTGTTCCTTGGTTTATCGGCCATCAAGGCCCAGCGCCAGAATGGGACTATGTACATTGGCTAACAGAGGAAGACAAATATCAAGCCCTGCCTTGGTACATTGATGTAGAACAGACAGCAAAGTATCGCCTCAAAGCTTACTTTCACGACGCACCCGCAGCGACCCCCATTAATAAAAAACGCTGTGTTATTCAAGTCGATAACAAGCAGTTTTCAGCGCCCGTTTACGGTCGTGCCTCCCACTGTGCTATTACCTTACCCTTAGCCTCTGGCAAGCAAAAAATAACGGCATGGTTCACTGATAACGAACAGAGCCTAGCGAAAGAAAAAGCCGCTTTTTATCTCTATCTTGAACGTATCTAGGACGAGGAATTAACATGTCATTCATCAACGGAAAAACACTGCTGGTAGGTAGCGCTTTTTTATTACTTTGCGGATTAGGTATTAGCGAAAAAGCAAATACCCGCCCCCAAGCTCAAACAACGACACAGACGACGCAAAACAAACCTAATGTGATTATCTTTTACGTGGATGATCTTGGTTTCAATGACATTGGTGCCAATGGCGGAACATTAGTCAGCACACCCAATATTGACCAACTTGCGAATAAGGGGATCCGCTTTACCGATGCCCACAGCTCATCTGCAACCTGTACGCCTTCACGCTATTCTTTGCTCACGGGTGAGTATGCCTTTAGAAATAACGCGGCAGTGCTACCAGGTGATGCGCCTCTTATTATTGACCCAGATAAACCAACGCTACCTGCAATGCTCAGCAAAGCCGGTTACACCAGTGCAGTGATAGGAAAATGGCATTTAGGGTTAGGTGACGGTGAAAGCCCAGTAGATTGGAATCAAGAAGTTAAACCCGGGCCGCGTCAAGTGGGCTTTGATTACAGCTTTATTCTACCCTCAACCGGTGATCGCGTGCCGTCTGTATACATGGAAAACGGCCAAGTGTTGAATTTAGATCCCGCCGATCCGCTTAACGTTAGTTACGTTGAAAAAATAGGCCAGCGCCCTACTGGGCGTGAAAATCCTGAGTTACTGCGCCAGCAAGCTGATAATCAACACAGTGACACCATCATCAATGGCATCAGTCGTATCGGCTTTATGCAAGGCGGCAAATCTGCTGAATGGAAAGACGAAGAGTTTTACCGAGTCTTCACAGATAAAGCCAATACCTTTATTGAGCACAATGCGAGCAACCCGTTTTTCTTATTTTTCTCGTTTCATGATATCCATGTTCCGCGTTTACCACACGAGCGCTTTTTAGGAAAAAGTCCTTTAGGTATTCGCGGTGATGCCATTATGCAAATGGACTGGATAACTGGACAAGTCGTGGCGAAACTGAAAAAAATTGGCGCTTTGGAAAACACACTCATTATCTTTACCAGTGACAATGGGCCTGTGTTAAATGACGGTTATCAAGACGGCGCAGTCAGCACCTTGTCTCAGCATCAGCCGGCTGGCATATATCGAGGCGGCAAATACAGCGCCTATGAGGCAGGTACTCGGGTACCAACGATCGTGCATTATCCCGCCAAAGTGCGTCCAGGGGTGAGCGATGCGCTGGTCAGCCAAATCGATATATACGCTTCGTTAGCCTCAATGCTCGATATTGAACTAGGTGACAAAGAAGCCATCGACAGTACAGATTATTTAGCAACATGGTTAAACAGTGACGCTGCCGGCAGAACTGAGCTGATTGAAGAGTCATACACCTTGGCACTTCGAAAGGGCGATTGGAAATATATTGCGCCAACGGATAAGCCCAATGCGTGGATAGCCAATGAGAAGCGCATTGAATCCGGCCTGATGCCTAGCCCGCAACTATTTAACCTTAAAAGCGATCCTCAAGAGCAACACAATGTGTTGAAACAGCATCCTGATAAAGCTGCGAAACTTAGCCAACGAATAACGGAATTGGTCAATCGCCAAACGCGCTAGGGTAAACCTAAAGCTTGTATAGCCCCCGAATAAGATGCCTAGAAGCTAGGCATCTTCCCTTTCCACGTTCGTTCGAGAAAGCCCATGATAAACCGAAATATTAAATGTGTACTCGCCCTGTTGTTACTCATTTTGGGAGGCAGTGCACTGGCCCGTGCAGAAAATGCCTCCGGGGTTAGTCGTCCTAATTTTTTATGGTTGGTCAGCGAAGACAATGCAAAACACTTTCTGCAACTCTACAACGACGCGGGTGCCCCCCATGCCCAACATCGAGAAGTTAGCCGCACAGGGGCTTGTATTCGACAATGCATATTCCAATTCAGCTGTATGTTCGGTGGCGCGCTCTACCCTTGCGACGGGTGTGTACGCACCCAAGATAGGGACGCAATTTCATCGAGCCGCACAAAAAGTGGTGTTGAAAAAAGGCATTCAAACTATCAGTGAAATGTTAAAGCAAGCAGGCTACTACACCAGTAACAACGCCAAAAAAGATTATAACTTTAGCGAGCCACAAGGTCATTGGGATGACTCATCCCTTAGCGCAACATGGAAAAACCGTGACCCAGACCAACCCTTTTTCCACATGCAAACTTGGCAAGATACTCACGAACATGTTCTGCATTTCGCCGCTGATGAAATACCATCAGCGGCTACCACTGCAACGCCCACTTTAGGGCAACCCGCTACCTTGTTTCCCGTATATCCCGATATCCCTGCTTTTCAGTACACCCATGCCTATTATTTACAGCAACATCAAATACTGGATAACAAAATTGGCCAAACCCTTGACGCGCTGCGCGCCGACGGTTTGTTAGAAGACACTTTCATTTTTTATTTTGGCGATCATGGCGGTGCACTTCCCGCCAGCAAAGGCACAATTTATGACAGAGGTTTGAACATTCCACTGGTAGTAAGAATACCTAAAAACTATCAGCAGCTGCTGCACAGTGATTTTAGCGCCCCTAACAATGTTCGCGTAAAAGGAGTGGTGAGTTTTATTGATTTCGCACCAACATTACTCGAGTTAGCAGGGCTCGAAAAACCTCCGCAACAGGATGGCGAAAGTTTTCTAAGTAACACTATGAGCCTAGCCGAGCTTAATAGCCGAGATACCACCTTTAGCTACGCAGACCGATTTGATGAAAAAATGGATTTCAATAGAGCGATCCGTGTCGGGCGTTATAAATATATTCGAAGCTATTTTCCTTACTACCCTGATGCGCTGTTTAACGATTATCGCGAGCGACAAGTCGCAGCAAAACAATGGAAAGCGCTGTACCGTGCTGGCAAAACCAATGAAATTCAGTCCGCATTCTTTAGACCCAGAGCGCCCGAGCGTTTGTATGACATTGCGGCTGATCCCCATGAAACAATCAATTTGGCTAGCAAGGCGCAATACCAAAACCTATTAACGAGTCTGCGCGACCAACTAAACGACACACTGAAAGGCATGCCAGATTTAAGCTTTATACCTGAATCAGTATTAGTAAATAATAAAGTGACCACCACACAAGAGGCTGAGCAGGCAAGAAAAAAGCATATTGCCAAGTTGCTTGATATCGCCAACCTTCAATATCAAAATTACAGCGATTCAAAAACCTATTTAACTCAGTACATTAACAGCCAAGATGCCTTGTCTCGTTACTGGGCGCTTATCGTTTTGTCTTCGTTCGCCGAGAAAGCCGCAGCGTTTTTACCTTTGGTTAAGCAAATCGCGGCTCAGGACCCAAACAACTTAGTACGCGCGAGGGCCATCGAATTCTTGGCCATACTAGGTGAAAAAAACACAGCCTCCCAACTGATAGCACTGTTACAAAAGACCACTTCTGACCTAGAAAAACTAGAAATATTGAATATCGCAACTTATCTACATGATGTGCATGGCTTACTTTTTGATATTCAGGATAGTGAGCTAACCACAGCGGGACAGATAGATAAAAACCTTGTCGATTATTGGTTTAGTAGCAGGCAGGCGCACCTAAGTAGTCAAAACACGCTGATACAACATCAATAAGTCGTTTCAGGCAACGCACAGCAAAGGCTCGAATATATTGGCTAATATAATATCTTCGCCGCATTAGCAGATATAATCCTTAGTATTTCGCTAACGGTCTTGCGTAGGTTGCCCAGGCAAAAAGCGAATATTGTACTCTTTGCGAAACCCACTGGGTGTTACGCCAGTTTCTTTTTTAAACGTACGAGAAAAATGAAAAATATCACAAAAACCGCAACTTTCGGCCACTCTATCAATACTATCGGAACCAAGTAATAAGCGCTGTTTCGCCAGCGCTATTTGCTTGTGCAACATGTAGCGTTTTGGGGAAACATTAAATGCGGCTTTAAATTTTCTCGAAAAGTGCTCTGGCGACATATTTGCAGCTTCTGCAAGTGCCACCAAACTGGGTGGGTTGGCCACCTGTTTGTTAATCAGGCTAAGGGTCGAAACGAGTGATGGATGCAATAAGTGCTTACGCTGTTGAGGTACATCATCAAATATATGCATAAATGGCCGCAGCAAGTTTAGCAATAAGCTTTGACGCTCAAGCACTGCGCTTGGGCGCATGACCTGCATGTTTGAAATCAATTTATTAAATAGCTTGCTAGTCGTATCGGGCTCAGCGCACTTGACTCGAAAAGGCTTGCCGTAGAGCATAAATAAGTCCAACCCTTCATCAAGACTAGCCTGAAAATGCACCCATTTGAAAGACAGCTTTCCTTGGGCAGAGTGTGACAGAAGCTGATAAGGCGGGATCAGGTACAAATACCCAGGCTCCATAGTGAGCACACGGTCAGTGAACTGTAATTCGGCTCTACCAGATTCAACATAGTAAACACGGTTGTAGTGATTAACGAATTGACTGCCATTCCACTGTGCACCTATCTGCATATCAAAGGCGGCATAAACATGAAAATGAACTCGGCTGAATAGCGCGTCAGGCTGCTGATTTTGCCAGACAAATCCGCCTGATCCCGTTTCGAATTGCTCTATTAACATAACCTCATCTCACCTTAATACACAAAAAACGGTAACTCAGAAGACCAATTACAAACAAATTCACTAGTGAAATATCAATTTCATACAAATATACATCAAGATTATCAATGGAGATAGACTTAACATCTGAGTAACATTAATTACATCGAAAATACACTTAAAGATAACTATGGATTTATTTCAATTCTTTGCACGCTTTCACGTTTTAGTGTTGCACTTGCCTATTGGGATCCTCATGCTGGCCGCAGTGCTAGAGATGGCAGTTCGCTTTAAAGAGCAACCACGCAGTGCTTTATTGAATGTTGTTTGGTTTTGGGGCGCCATATCAGCTGTGGCAGCCTGTGTACTGGGCTGGATGCTATCTCAAGCCGATGGTTACAGCACAGAGGCCATATTTATTCACCGTAGCTTTGGTATATCTGTGGCCATAGCCGCATGGATTTGCTGGTGGGTATTTAAACGCAACAGCCCGCCGGTGGCCATTTACAGCCTTTCGAGTATCGTGCTCGCGCTGCTTTTTTCCACTGGGCACTATGGCGCCAATATGACCCATGGTGAAACTTACCTTGTAGAATATGCGCCGAACCCAATTCGCCAAATTGCTGGCTTTTCACCACATAAAGCCCCAAGGCCGCCCATTACCAGTCTTGCACAAGCGGATGTGTACTTAGACGTGATTTCCCCTTTGTTTGAAAAGCGCTGTGCCAGTTGCCACAACGATAGCAAACAAAAAGGCGGACTTAACCTAGCATCATTTGCAAGCCTGCAACAAGGTGGCAAGAGTGGTGATACGCTCGTCCCAGGCAATCCAGAACACAGCGAGCTTTACCAACGCATCACCTTAGATCATGACGCAAAAGGCTATATGCCAGCAGAAGGCAAAAAACCCCTTACAGAACAAGAAGTCGCCGTTATTAAATGGTGGATAACCACAGGTGCCCCCAATCAAGGGCCCGTGACTGAGTTTGTACACAACCAACAGCACAAGACTTTACTTAGCAAGTTATTCGCTATTCATTCATCATCATTAGCTGATATTCCCCCCATTAGCGACGAGCAATACCAACAACTGGTCAACGCTGGCTTTGTGGTCAAGCAAATTGCGCAAAACTCAAACTACCTAGACTTAGACATGTCAATCTCTGAATTACCTCTTTCGCCAGACACCTTAACTCTGTTAGGCGCAGTCAAATCTCATGTGTTGTATCTAAATTTGGCAAAGAAAAGCGTGAATAAAAACCATTTGGAAGTCATTGCTCAACTACCCAACTTACAAAAACTGCGTTTAGAGCACTCTAACGTGACTACCAACGCACTGGCGCCCCTGAAAAAAGCCGCCAACTTGTACTATCTCAACCTATTTGCAACCCAAGTTGATAACGATGTACTGCCAATGCTCAATGAATTTGCCGCATTGCAACAAGTGTATTTGTCAGCCAGTAAGGTCGATGCTGAGGCATTTGAGCGTCATTCACTAAGCGGTGACACCAAGATGTACTACAGCGCGCTAGCACGTAACGACGCCAAGATCGCCCAGAACAATAAACACGGATTGAAAGTGGAATAATCATGCAAAACACAAATTTGAACACCACACAGACAGCTCCTTCAGGCGCACCTTCTAAGTCATCTCATGTTGATGCTAGTAAGCGCCAGTTTTTGCACGGCGGCGCCACACTTGGCAGTGCCTTATTGTTGGCCGGAATAAGTAATACCAGCCGCGCTCATGAGCCAGAGAAAAAACAGCTGCCCAAAGCGGGCCGCTCGCCCAACGGCAGCATTATCGGCCACGGCGATTTTCAATATAAAGTCGACTACAACTGGGGCCGTCTAGATCCACACAAAGTGCCTGTCGAAAATAGCCACGGCCTTGCCATTGACGCCAAGGGGCGAATTATCATGGCCACAGACAGTGACGTGAACAACTTCGTTATTTATAACAAAGACGGTAAATTACTCGATGCATGGGGTACGCAATACCCAGGCGCTCATTCCGTTAAAATCTCCCATGAAAACGGCGAAGATTTCATCTACATCGTTGATTGTGGTTGGGTACTTGATCGCAATCGTCCGGACAATCAGTGGAAAAATAAGTGGTATCGGCAAAGTGGTTTTATCGCCAAGCTAACGATAGATGGAAAGCTGGTTTACACCATCGGCCACCCAGTGACGTTAGGAATTTATACACCGGACATGCGTTACCAGCCGACTGATCTTACCGTCGCCCCCAACGGTGATTTATATGTCACTGATGGCTACGGATCAGACTTCGTCATTCACTACGATAGCAATGGAAGGTACATACGCCATTGGGGCGGAACGAACAACGCGGATCCAGCACTGAACTTAGTTAACACCCATGGTGTTGGCGTGGATACACGAGACCCGAACAATCAACACTTACTCGTTAGCTCACGGGGCGAGCAGACCATCAAGAAGTATTCAATGCAAGGAAAATGGTTAGGGGATATCCACTTACCCGGCGCCTACGTAGGCGGTCCCGTATTTAAAGGTGAGCATTTCTACGCCCCTGTTTGTTGGTCACACATAGACGGAAAAATGGCCGCCAATTCAGGCTTTATCACCATACTCGACAAACATAACCGCGTGGTTTCTAACCCAGGCGGTTTAGCGCCCGAATATGTTGATGGTCAGTTGCAACCGATGCAAACCAATTACCAGGTATTCAATCACTGCCATTGTGTGTGCGTAGATGACGATGAAAACCTGTATGTCGGGCAGTGGAATGCCAATCAAATGTACCCCATCAAGTTAGAACGTGTGTAGGTCAAGCCATGAAAAATCATTTTTTTCTCTCGTCTGTTGTTGTCGTTTTCCCTGTTGTAGCCCTGCTTACTGCTTGCGGTGAGGATGCAAGCGATGTGGCATTTAAAGAGCCGCTACCTGACGTGGTGGATTTTAACTATCACGTTAAACCGATTTTGTCTGATACCTGCTATTTGTGTCATGGCCCAGATGTAACCAACGCAAAAGCAGGCTTGAGCTTATCAAACTTTGACAGTGCCACCAGCCACATGACTGATGAAGGTCTTGCCGCCCTAGTCGCGGGCTCTGCGAAAGACAGCGCGGCCTATCGTCGCATCATGTCAGATGATGAGAACGTGGTCATGCCACCACCAGAATCGAACCTGTCGCTTTCAGCTCGAGAAAAAGCCCTGATCGGAAAATGGATAGATCAAGGCGCAAAATACAAAAAACATTGGTCATTTATCGCCCCTGAAAAATCAGCCTTACCGACCCCCAACAATGCAACTTGGGCGGCAACACCTGTGGACAATTTCATACTCAAAGCCATTGAAGATAAAGGGCTAACGGCCAACCCACGTGCCGAAAAAGAAACCTTGATACGCCGTGTTACCTTCGATCTCACTGGCCTGCCCCCCACGTTAGAGGAGATAGATGCTTTTCTTGCTGACACCAGCCCAGATGCCTATCAAAAGGTCGTTGAACGTCTGTTAGCCAGCTCTGCTTTTGGTGAGCGCTTGGCAACACAGTGGTTGGATGTAGCGCGTTACGCCGATACCCATGGATACAGCACCGACTTCTACCGCGATATGTCTCCTTATCGGGACTGGGTCATTCAAGCATTCAACCAAAACATGCCATTTGATGAATTTGTCACTTGGCAGCTCGCAGGCGATCTTATGCCTAACCCAACAAAAGAACAGGTGTTGGCGACTGCCTTCAATCGTATTCATGCGCAAAATGGTGAAGGTGGGATTGTCGCCGAAGAATTCAGAGTGGAATACGTCAAAGATCGGGTGCAAACGGTAGGGACAGGACTACTCGGTTTGACCATGCATTGTGCTCAATGTCACGACCACAAATACGACCCCATCTCAGCCAAGGAATACTACGCCACCACTGCATTTTTTAACAATATCGAAGAGTCAGGCCAGATTTCCTACGATGCCAACGATATGCCGGTGCCCACATTACTGCTACCTACTGATACACAAGAGGCGCAACTCAAACGCATCACAGCAAAAATAAATGCGCTGACCCAACAAATGGATTCTCGCTACACAGCTGATAACAACGAATTCAAACAATGGGTGAACAGTCATCTACCTAGCGCCCCCCGTGACACTAACCAGAACTTAGTGGCGTATTTCCCATTGCAAGCGTCAGACAGTAACCAGCGCATCGCAAACCAGGTCAACAAAGATGCGCCGGGCAAAGTTATCTTTGGCTCTGACCCGAAAAAGAAAGTCGGCGATGCTATGGTTCACATTAACAAACAGGGACGTGAAGCAATTCGCCTAAATGGCGACGACCCTCTTTATTTTCCACAGGTAAACGGCTTTGAGCGCGCTAAACGCTTTAGCATAAGTTTAGATACCCAAATACCTGACACATTAGAAGAAGGCGTGTTATTTCATTACAACAAAGCCGGTATTCTTTATAACTTTAAAGGTTTTGATGTTTCTGTTGAGGACGGACGTTGGCAAGTGCGCTTTGCCCATACCTATCCATTCAATGCCATTACGCTAACCTCAGCAGAAAAAATTAAACGCAACCAATGGCAAAATGTCACTCTGACTTATGACGGCTCTTCAAAAGCCGCAGGGGTGCATTTTTATATCGACGGACAGCCGTTAGAAATGCGTGTTGAGAAAGACAACTTATACAAAGACTTCAAACACACACGAGAAGGCGTGCTTAAGGAAATGGGCTTGAAAATTGGTGCAAGGTGGCGCAGCCGAGGCACACCTGACACCCTAGTCGATAACGTAAGAGTGTATGACACTGATTTAACCATGGTGGAAGTTGCTAAGGTATTTGGTACTCCAAGCAGCACACCTGAGTTTGCTCAACAAGATTTATTAGCCCTATACAATCACCGATACAACAGTGCATTTCAGCAAGACATTGCTCATCTGACCGAACTACGGGCCGAGCACAGCAGTTTAGCTGAGCAAATTCAAGAAATAATGGTTATGAAAGAGGCGTCGAATCCTAAACAAGCGTATGTGCTGAATCGAGGAAGTTATGCTGAGCATGGCGAACCAGTGCAACCAGGTGTTCCTGAGACCGTCCTTGAATTTGATGAAAGCTTGCCCAAAAACCGCTTAGGCTTAGCGAAGTGGCTTACCGATGCTAACAATCCACTTGTGTCTCGCGTGGTCGTTAATCGCTATTGGCAGATGATTTATGGCCAAGGCTTGGTCACCACGCCAGAAGACTTTGGCAGTCAAGGCAAACTACCATCACACCCAGAGTTGCTCGATTGGCTTGCGGTAGAATTCATAGAATCTGGGTGGGATGTTAAACGGCTGATCGCCATGATGGTCAATTCATCTACCTATACTCAATCCTCTAAAAGCTCACCTGAACTAAAAGAGCTCGACCCAGAGAATATCCTGTTAGCACGAGGACCAAGCGCACGATTGTCAGCAGAAATGATCCGTGATAATGCATTAGCCAGTAGCGGTCTATTGGTCGAGCAAGTGGGCGGACAAAGCGTACACCCTTATCAACCTGACGGTATTTGGCGCATGAACAACATGGATTACGAACAAGGCTCTGGGCAAGATTTATATCGCCGTTCCATGTATACCATCTATAAGCGCAGTGTTCCCCCGCCAAATATGACAGCATTTGATGCACCGTCGCGTGCCCACAGCGTTGGTGTTAGGCAAGAAACCAGTACGCCACTGCAAGCGCTAGCTTTGTTGAATGATCCGCAAATTGTTGAGGCATCTCGAGTCTTAGCCCAAGGCGTATTGACCGATACCGCAAATATCAGCGAACAACTGAAAAAAGTCTACCGCATACTGACAAGCCGTGTGCCAAGCGACGCAGAACTGACCCTGATGCAAGAAATGTATAGCGATATTGAACACAATTTTAGCCAGGCACCTGACAAAGCAACTGAGTTTCTGTCTGTGGGCGAAGCACCTACTGATGGAGAGCTCGATGAGATCAAGCTGGCAGCCCTAGGCACAGTAACCAATATGTTAATAAACCACGACGCTAGCGTCATTAAACGTTAGGAGCCGCAAGATGACAAACAGACGAGATTTTCTAAAAGGCACAATGCAAGGATTAGCCGCTGGTGCAATGGCCAGTGCCTTACCAAACTTCGCTCAAGCACGCGACCTGAGTCCTGGCTTAAATGGTATCTTGGGCTCCCCACATACACCGGCTAAAGCGAAACGGGTGATTTACTTATTTCAAAGTGGAGGGCCTTCTCAGCTTGAAACCTTTGACTACAAACCAACCTTAGACAAACGCCACGGCCAGCAACTACCCGCAGAAGTAAGGGGTGATCAAGTGCTAACTGGCATGAGTGCCCAGCAAAGCTCCCTCCCCCTTGCTCGATCCGTTTATGATTTCAAGCAATATGGTGAATCAGGCGCTTGGGTGAGCGAGCTGTTACCCCACACGGCCAAAATAGTTGATGACTTATGTATAGTGCGCTCGATGCACACTGATGCAATTAACCACGACCCAGCGATCACCTTTTTACAAACGGGTTTTCCTATTGCTGGACGGCCCAGTATCGGCGCTTGGTTAAGTTATGCGCTAGGATCTGACAACCCAAATTTACCGCCCTTTATTGTCATGGTGTCAACCAATGCCGGGGGCCAACCCCTGTATTCACGCTTATGGGGAAATGGCTTTTTGCCGTCTATCCATCAGGGCGTTCAATTTAGAGGGGGAGCAGACCCCGTGCTTTATTTAAATAATCCCCCAGGGTTAGACGTAAAAAGCCGCTCGAAATTAATGGACAAATTCAAGCAACTGCAAGATGCACAATATCAGCAATGGCAAGATGAAGAGATTATGTCCCGTGCGGCCCAGTACGATATGGCTGAGCGTATGCAAAAGTCAGTGCCCGATGCCACGAACTTCAGTGACGAACCTGACTGGGTGTTCGAGATGTATGGTCCTGATTCACGCAAACCAGGCACCTACGCGGCAAACTGCCTACTGGCAAGGCGCTTGGCTGAGCGCAACGTGAAGTTTACTCAGCTTTATCATCAAGGGTGGGATCAACACGACAACCTACCCGGCGGAATTAAAGCGCAATGTGAGAAAACCGATCAGGCATCTGCTGCTCTTGTCACAGATTTAAAACAACGCGGCTTGCTAGACGACACCTTAGTGGTTTGGGGCGGTGAATTTGGCCGCACAAACTACTCTCAGGGTAAGCTGACTGAAACCAACTATGGCCGCGACCATCATCCTGGTTGCTTTACCATGTGGATGGCTGGCGGAGGAATAAAACCTGGGATAGTCGGAGAAACGGACGAGTTTGGCTACAACATAGTCAAAGATCCCGTGCATGTTCACGACTTTCAAGCCACCTTGATGCATTTAATGGGAGTAGAGCATGAAAAGCTCACCTATAAATATCAAGGAAGGCGTTTTCGCCTAACCGATGTGCACGGCAAGGTGATGAAAAATTTACTAATCTAAGCGTTTGATATGCCAGCGCTTAACATAAAAAAGGCCACTTCACGTGGCCTTTATAATATGAATACCAACTCCATTAATGGAATTGGTTAAGCCTGAATCAGAAATTGTAGCGAGCAGAAATACCGAACAAATCTACGTCATCAGCGATAGTGTAAGATGCACCAACCGCGAACTTAGGTGTAACGAAGTAATCTGCACCTAACTCAAACGCTGTGTCATCTTCTTCAACGTTAACGTAATGAATAACACCGCGTAGCTCAACAGCTTTTGTTACCATTGAACGTACACCTGCAGACACACCATAACCGTTATCATCAAAGTCATCTTCAGCAAAGCCAGCGTCAACAGAGACATCTGCGTACTCATAGCTTAGCGCTGCGAAAAAATCTGTATTTGCGGTAACGCCATAATGATAACCGATACCGACTGATGCTTGGTCTAGCTCAACGTCGACACCCATTTCGTCTTCACTTAGCGAAGAATACGAGCCCATCAAGAAGAAATTTTCACCAAACGACTTGAAGCCTCTTAATTCAAACCCTTTAGGTTCAAAGTCACCTGCGTCTTCAATATCAGCTTGAACATAGCCACCTTGAACAAAATCCCATGAAGGTGAAGCTGCGTATGCATTTGCACAAAGCAAACTCATCACTGATGCAAGTAAAGTGCGTTTCATAATACTAATATCCTTTTAATTGAAATGTAAAAGCCTCTACCAGATTAGAGGCTTTCGCTATATGAGGCGTTTACTTAATTTTTTCAAGCCTTTAACACTGTTTAACGAGTGTTTTATTTCACAAATAATCACACAGTTACTTAGGTATCGCGTTTAAGGTGTACCACGCTTTACTTTGAAATGAATCGAGTTCATTAGCGAAGTCTGTGTTGGATAAATCTAGCTCGTAGATCCGCGATGTATGTGTCACGTCAGCTCTTTCATCAAGTCCAAACTGAGCCAATTTAATATGCAACGCTTGGCCATTATCACTCCATGCTAAATGCTTAACGCTTTCCTCTCTCATGCCTCTTTCTTTTGAGCCATAACTGGCGTCTTCAATATAATACCAAGACGATAGCGAGAGCTTGTCAAATGACGGGCGCTGCTCTGGCGGCACAGCTTGGGTAAAGCGCACAACAAAGCCATCTTGGCGAACCGAAATAGAATGCATGGACTGAGGAACCGTTTCGTTATCCCACACTATGCGTTGTAAGCCCGTTAAGTTGCCGCCTTTTGCCCACCAGCCTCTGCCTGTTTGCCCCACCCAAAGACTGTTATCGCGAGGAGAAAAGGTTAAGCGCATTACGCCTGACGCGGTTCCAGCTACGAACGGCAATAAAGCTGCTTGTTCAACACCATCAACCGATTCCGTGTACACGCGAAAAATATTAGATTGCGATTGATCGCCAACAAACATTTGCCCAGCATAAGGACCAAATTTCCCCTCTGTTTCGTCCCAAATTGGGCTGCCGGGTGAATTCATCGCCCGCGCATGCGGTAACAATGCGAGGGCAAGCTCTCGCTTAGCTTTAGTGTTATCAAACGAAATATCTAGATGGCCAATAACCATATTAGGTTTATCCACTAGCCCAGCTGGGTGACCATAATAGGCATTTTCTTTTAGACGAAAGAGCTTTGATGTACCAAAAAAGTCTCCTTGGTTGTCCGTGTAATAAGCATCGCCTTTGCTGTCAACAGCTAAACCAGCTGGGCTACGTAAACCAGATGCCAGCGGTCGAATACGGCCTTTGTTATCAACGTGCATTGCCCAGCCTCGAAAGCCCCCTGATGTGCTCATGCTGCCGTCAGCGGCATACCCACCAGGCAAGCCATGACCAAGATTGAGGGTAAACAGGTATCCTCCGTCTGGTGTTTTGGCGGGCCCATGTAAATACTCATGGTAATTGCTGTTAAAGCGAAATTGGTCGGCGACATTTTCTCTGCGCTCAGCCCAGCCGTCTTTATCAGCATCTATAAGTCGAGTTAGCCCTGGCTTTTCACCGATCACGATTGTGTTATCGTCATCTAACACCAAACCAAGTGAGCCAAACACACCTTCTGCAAACTGTTGCCAATGGCCATTGGTGACTTTCCATACGCCAGCGGTGCGAGTGCTCACGTAGGTATCACCTTTTGAGTCAAACGCTATTCCTAATGGTTCAAATAAGATGTCTCTGCCGAATGTGTCTTTAGGCACTGAACCGTGCTTTAAGGTATATCCTTTGGGTAACGATAGCTGTTCAGAGCGAGCGCGCGTCCACGTAATAGGCTGGGGCACATTTGCTTGGCTAAACTCCGGGTCGTCTTGCATAGCCATGTAATCTGGCGCCTGAGGAACGTTGGCCTTAAACGTCACTTGGGAATATTCGCCTGCTGGTATTGTCCACACACCTTGCTCAATTGAACCAACGGAAACCTCGATATCAGTTAATTTACTGTCGGCAAGATTGAGCTTTACCGGTGATAAATTAGTGAAATCGAAACGGCCCATCAATGCCTTGTGTTGATTAATATTCAGTTGCATCGCTACCGTATTATCATTCACTTGATAATGAAAAACCGGTATTTGCCCTGGATACGTGTCTACGCCGATAAATGCTGCGGGCGTTTTTCCTATCTCAGTCAAAAAATCGGTTTCGTGCTTCAGTAAACGCTGCGACAATTTACCTGTGACTTTAGGTGGCTCACGAAACGAAAAATCAACTTTTTGGCCATCGTGTAAAACAGGCTGAAACAGAGCTGATAATACAGAAGGCGTCCAAATTTTAGCTAACTTACCCGGTTCGCTAGGCGCATCTGCGCGGCCTTGCTTCTCATTTTTCATATTTAAGTAACGACCCGACCACACCATTTCAACTGCCAGAGTTCTAGGGTCAAAACTGTAATTCATATGGTTTGGTAGGCCAACATGGTAGGCGCGACCAGACACACTATCACCAATATTGACTCGCATGAGTCTAGGCGTATCGGCAATCAATTCTGCGTTAGGGTCTTCGCTTAATATGTAAGGCTTCTCCGGTTTTTCTTGCCACACAAACTGTTCACCGACATTGCTTCCACTGTTCAAAGATAACAAGTAGGTGTACAAGGCATTCGTTTCATTTTCACTCAAGGCATCGGCGTTAAATGCAGGCATGATCGGCAAGAACTGTTTAGTGCTGCCGTCTTGCTCTAAACGCATCGCTAGGTGCTTAGTGGGTGAGCGCAAAGAGTCGACTAAATAGGCTTTCTCTGCTTTAAGTTGAGTGACGTGACTCTCTGCTGCGTCAAAGACCGTCAGTAATTTAGCCGAGGGGGCAAATACATCAAATAACATCGGTCCTGTTTTAACGGATTGCGCTTTAGGGTTGATTTCATGACACTCTTTACAACCTTTATCCGCGAATACTTTTTTGCCTAGCGCCACTATGTTTATCATAGGCTTACCAGACTTTGGCCCTAAAGGAAGCCGGTCGATATCACTGACTGCTTTTTGAGCCTCAACCTGACTGAAGTCTCGCTCGGTGACCGTTACATTTTTGATCGCTATCTGGCCTGCGCCCCCCATAATAGCAATAGGCCCTTCAGGGGCATCATCTTTGGCTAACGCATAGCGGGCAGGCCCTGTAGCAACGGCTTTGTCTTGCACCTGAATGCCATTTACCTTGACGCTAATAAATTGGGCATACTCAGTTTTAAAACCATTTTCATCAAAGCGCGGCGCTTTAAACTCCACCTCTAATGTTTGCCACTCGCCCGGCGCTTTTGCCGCATTTTGACTAGCGGCAACACCATCATAGTTCTTCCATTCTCGCTCTTCGTCATAGCGGGAATCAATTCCCCCCATTAACGAGGGCCACAAGTTTCTGGAACCGTAGATATCGGTAATATTCAAACGATAGCGGCCTAAAAGGTACAAGGCAGAGCGGCTTCCTTTCGCTAAATTAAAGTCTAACGTTATGTGCACATCTCGGTAATCTTGTGTGCTGCGTAAATTCGCCCCTTGCTTACTATTGGTTTGCATTTTATGCAGAAAAACGCCATCGCCTTTACTGGCAACGAAACTTGTATCAAGCTCATCCGTTTGCACCTCTGCTACTTCTGTCCAGTGTGCGTTTTCATGAAAAAGCACGTTCCCCACGCGCAACATGGCTGCGCGGTTGTTACTTTGAGTCGCTTGGGTATTCTTTCTGACCGTGTTTTGCGCTGACACTGCATGTGTACCTGCAATCGATAAAAGCGTTAACACAGCACCGAGTAAGACAGGCGGCAGTCTGCTTGCGCTAAGGCGCTTATCTGCCCTAAGACGCGATTTTGGGTACTTCATTTGGGTTCCTCAGTTTATTAGCGCAACCGATACAGACACATGCTATTGCGCGTTAGGATAATTCAGGCGACTCACCGAACCGCCGAATTCGTTGTTTAGTTAAACTCCACATCCAGCATGGCCCATGCGTATCGTCCCGCGTGACGATTCCCGACACTAAACTCTAGATCTTGTTGCAAGGTGTTTTGCAGCCCCACGCGCAAGGTGTATCCCTGAGTCAGAACAACTGCAGCATCAAGCCCTAGATTGGTCCCATTACCAATCTCTATTTGTGCGGTGGGTATACTTGACGCGAATACTCGTCCCTTATAATCCAACGTAGCGTTTAAGGTGATGCCGTTTTGCACAAATTCTTTGCTTAAAGAAAAATGAGCACTGTGTTGCGCTCGCCCTAGCAGCACTTGACCGTCCGCTTTGGCATCAAGGTAGGTGTAATTGGCTGCCCAGCGAAAATCACTGGTACTGATATGACTGGCGAAGCCTAACGTCACGCCTGAAGTGTCACTCTGCGCTCTATTTACCAATTGGGGAGGCGGGCCTGGTTCGAAGTCGACCAGGTTTTCGAAGCTATTATCAAATAAGTTTATCGACCAAAAACCGAGAGAGTCTCTGCGCTCGAACCGCAGTTGACGCGTTTCAGAGCGCTCGCTTTTAAGCGCTTCATTGCCAATCAGAGGGTGACCTAGGGCGTAGAAACTCGGTAATTTAAAGCCCTTTCCCCAGTTCACGCTGATCCGGTGTTGATTGTCCACTTGCCAAGCCACATCAACAGACGGTGAAAAAACGCTGTCTTGCTCAGTATCGTCTACTCGAGCAGCCACAGTGGCACTTAAATCTGTTGTCAGGTTAATTTGGCCTTCAGCAAAATAGGCAAAATAATCCCGCGCTATATTGAAATCTGTAGGCACAGAAAATACGTTAAAATCAAGCTCACCTTGGCTTTCTCCGGTTTCATCAACATAATCTATCCCCATCAACCACCGACTATGTTCGAAGTGGTGCTGAACATGGCCAGACAATCGTACTTGACGTAATTTGTTAGCATTAAACGAGGCCGGCAACCCAGCGGGGTCACGTACTCCTGGGGCAACACTGGATGAGTCAACGTCATGTTGTTTATCGATATAAATGCCCTGCAACCAAATTTGTGTATCGTCGAACGTATTTTGATAGTTGCCTGCAACACTCACATTGTCATGTTCGCTTTTTTCAAGCGCGGTGGTTTCAGCGTACTGCTCCCCTCCGCTATCAGGGGCGTAACCTTGACTATCGCCGTTACTGGCGAGCAAGGTTAATGTCAACTCTCCTGATGACAGCTCAGGCGACGCGACAATCAGTGCAGTGTTTGTTTTTAACTCACTTTGCGGATACATTTCAGGCGCGCGTTCAGACGCAAGCTTTATTGACAGCCTTTCAAATTGCGCCTGTGCTCCCAGCATAAAGCCGCTTCGTGAATCTGCCCCCAGTCGTATTTTGTGGGGCGCTTGCCCCTCAAATTCTGTTGCATCAGGCAATGCGACAAAATTGACTGCTCCTGCTAGCCCTTGAGAGCCGTATAAAGAAGACTGCGCGCCTTGAACGACATCGATTCGGTCGACCAAAAAGGGGTTAAGCAAGGATATATTCGCCGCACCGCCTCTAGAATTGGTGCCATCATTCAGGGGAATACCATTGAGCATTACCAGGGTGTAATTTGAATCAGCGCCTTGCAAAAAAAGTTCGTTCACGCTGCCAGGACCAGCATTCGGGTTCACCTGCAACCCTGGGATTTGATTAAGTTGTGCAGGCAAATTGATACTTGCTTTAGTAGCAAACTGAGACAGCTGTGAATGGTTATTTATGGCCAATCTAGTGCCCAATATATTCATACGTTCGACCTGCTGTGAGGCGTCTTGTGAGGCCAAACTACAAGCAGAAATACTATATGCACTAATAAACATTAGACGGCTAATGGCTGGTATCTTAATCATGATACAGAAGACTTCCCTATTTTATGAACTGGCGACATACAACACGGATCAATTCGATTCGTTGTGAGTCAGCTCGTCAGAATTGCGTAATGGTTTGTAATACTGTGATTGAAAGCTGAAGCGCTTAATTTGATTTCCACCTGACATCCAAGTTTTGCCCGCTGGAATAACATATTCATGGTACAAGCCCCATTCAAGACCAGCCGTTGGGTGCGCATTTTTATCAAGGGACTCAACCAGACCCATCGCACTGGGAACAGTTGGAAGGTAAGCCATGATTTCAAAATTAATACCATCCGGTGCAAATTGTATGGTTTGCTTTTCCGGTCCGTCATGGGAAGAAACAATGGCGATACCATCTTGGTACTGCCACACACAAAGCTCATGACCACTGTGAGTAATAGGATTAAAGTCAGACTTGATATACGGTCCTTGAGGATTATCAGCAATCGCCACGCCCCAGCGAATTTCTCGGCCCCCTGCCGTTTTGCGCTCTCCCATACGTTCGCCTTTGTAATACAGGTAAAACTTGTTGCGATAAAAAAGTAACGTGGGGTCATGCACTTTATGACTGTCAAAATCACCTTGAGATTTGACTAAAAAGTGGTTGTCTTGTGTCCCTGCCCACTCCCCAGTATCTGATGCGGTGAGTATAGGCGCATCCAGTTTACGCCAAGGCCCCTCAGGTGAAGAGGAGTATGCCATGGCTACGGTATTTTTGGTGCGGTTTAGATACGGGGCTTTAATCGCTTGATACACAAGGTAATAAGTCCCTTTGTGAGCCAGTATTTCTGGGGTAAACACAGAACGATCATCAAACTGCCCTGCTTGGCCTGGCGCGACTGCTCGGCCCTTTTCTTGCCAGTGGTAACCATCTTTTGACGTGGCATACCAAATCTCAGCGTGATCCCATGGAAACACTTTAGCGTCAGGATCACCCGTACCGAAGCCCTTTGTCTCACCTGTTGTGCGGGTATACCAAGTATAAAATACCCCGTTTATTTTGAGTACCTTAGAGGGATCGCGCCTACTTACGTCTTCATCAAAGGCGAAGTCACCAAACAGGTTTTCATGTCGAAACTCACCGAACCACTCTTCATTCTTATGGTAATTTCGGGCTAAAGCACGTTTAGAAGCTGCGCTCATTTTTTCAGGATCGCTGATTGCTAAGTAGTCATAGTCTGCTTGTGAATATGCGTGACTAGGCGCGGCAAGTGATGATGGGTCTGAACGTTTCGATGGTGAGATTGATGCACTGTTACAAGCAGTTAAAATGAGGGCGCTCGCCCCTAGTAGTAGGTATTTCATAGCCTAGCCTCTTGCACGATATGATTTGGAAAAGCCTTTATTGGGCGCACTTTAACATCTCTAAAAAACACCTCAGCCCCTTCAGATTGCAACTGCAACTGCCCCGAAGTTAATGGTTGGCCTTGCGCATTTATCGAGTCAGTAACCACCATAACTACCTTGTCATTCACGACAAAAATCGCGGTATCTGCCAACGCATACAGCTCAACAGTATTCCACTGGCCATGTTGGTAATCAGGCTCTACATGAGCATGACTGTAGCCCTCTACCGGATTTTTCACTTCGCTGGTAGGGTCATAAAATTGTTGCTCGTTTTGATAACGTGAGCGAATAGTGCCACTCGGGCCCGCAAGAGGAATGTAGTCACCAAAATCACTTTCTTGAATTTGTAGCTCCTGACATGCTTTCCACACTTTCCAGAATGCTCCATGCTCACCTTGGCAATGAAATAGCAGGCCGCTATCGCGTTTGGCCTTAAGCCTGGGAGACCACTTTTTATCGCCCCACTTCACCTGCAGACTCAAGTGATAGTTTTCAAAGTCTGCTTTACTGGTTAACCCGCCATATATCTCACCACTTACATGCAGCACAGGTTGCTGGTTTTGCACGGTGACCGAAAACACACTTTTCACATCGGCATTTAGCCCCATTGCATCGCTTGGATCCCCGTTCACGTTTAAGTTTTCAGCTTGGTACGTCCCCTCTGGCAAGCCATTTACCGTTGAATGCGGCACCCCCATCCATGCATCCCATTGGGACAACTCACTATCTAACAAATAGCGCCATTGGTTATCAGATGCCTGCGCAGGCTCATCTTGTGTTTGGTTACACCCAGCTAGAAATAGCAATGTACTTAGCGCACCAAGAGCACAAAGCAAGCTCCTTATACGCGCTGAAAAACCTGAATTATTCATTTGAAAACTACCTTTCTTTAGGCACAGCATGTGCCAATACCCACTACTTAAAGCTGACCCAATCGATGTTGAACAAGTAACCCTGCTTGGCCCCCGTAAATACAAATGACAGATTGTTGACCCCAGTAAGCTTGGTGTTAAGTGGTGCTTCAAATGTTTGCCACTTATCCCAGCCACCCGTATTGCTAACGGGCACCAGAGCAATAGTTTCGCCTTTGGGGCCGCCTAAACGGACTTCTACCGTGCCCCCTTGTGTTTGCGAAGCCGCTTGAACAATAACTTTTTGTGCTTGGCCCTGCTCAAAATCGACGCGGTCGTAATTTAACCAAGCGCCATTCTCGACCCAGTCCACTTGCCAATTTGCAGGTAGCTCATTGCCAGTGACTTTCGACACCTTGACGCCTTTGTCAGACAACATACTGTATCTGTCTATCTGTAGTTTCGCCGATGCTGGCGGGGTACCAATCCCACGTTCGGTGGGAGTGACCATCTGAATTTGCCCGCGGTTATCAAAAAACAATTTGTCGGCACGCATTGAGCGCAAATGTTGGTTTTGACTTATCTGATGATGGTGATAAAACACGTACCACTGATCTTCGTACTCGACGACAGAATGGTGATTGGTCCAAATACCGTCACGCCAGCGCTGCATAAACATGCCTTGATATTCAAAGGGTCCCAATGGACTGTCACCGACGGCATAAGCCAACTCTTCAGAGCCGCTAGGGGAATGGGGAAAGGTAAAGTAATAAAGGCCGTTGCGCTTAAATAAGAATGGCCCTTCTTTATATTTAGACGGCAGCCCCTTGACTTCCTGAGGCTCACTTGCCAGTTCAACCATGTTTGGCTGTAGTTTAGCTACGTACAGTTTCTCCCCGCCACCGAAATACAAATAAGCTTGGCCATCGTCATCAATAAATACATTGGGGTCGATTCCGCTGACACCTTTTATATAGTCTTTGTTCACCGTAAACGGACCAGCAGGTGACTTTGAGGTTGCTACACCTATACGTCTAAACCCGCTTTCATCTAAAGGGATATCAGGGAAATAAAAATAGTATGTGCCATTTTTTTCAATGGCATCTGGTGCCCACATACCAAAGCCATCTTTTTTGCCCCAGGGCACGTCAGTTTGGTCAACAATCGTCCCGTGATCTTGCCAGTCATGAAGGTTACTAGAAGAAAATACATTGTAGCTGGGCATACAAAAACCATTGTTGCCAAATCCTTCTTCACAGACCACATCTGTTGAAGGGTAAATGTAGACCTTATCTTCAAATACCCTGGCCGTAGGGTCGGCAGTGAACATATGAGTAACAAGAGGGTTATCCGCTAGTACCGAGCTAGAAAGACAACATAGGCCTAGAAGCTGAAATTTTAAACGCGCTGTGAACATGATCTTTTACCACATCAATATATGTATATTTGAATATACATTTTCATATATACACTTTCAACATGGTTTTTACATTTGCACACAGCTCTACTTATACTTTAGTAGTGTAAAAACCACTATTTTGGCCCAAAAAACACACCTTTAAGTACCGAGAGACATAACAAATCGATTTAATATAACGAGTTAGCAAACAGAAATTTTCTGCTAAACGAGCCCGAATTAAGGGTTTTGTTAGGCATTAACGTTATCGATGTGAGTACCTGCAGCCGGCAAAAACAAGCGTTCTAGAAAGGAATGTTATTTAATTGTTAACAATAAGCCTGTTTATACTTAATATTATGAGACGTAGAGCGCTCATCTGCAAAAATGTACACCAGCGAAAAACTCAAAAAAACAAATAAAAATAACACTACAAAACAACACCTTACCCCAATATCGCAGTTCACCTGTCGTACTAGAAAAGCCCAAATCGCCCCAAATATTTCACTACATTGATAAATCTCACGATTTATATGTGAATTTTCTTTACATAAAAGAAACAACTCCATATACTTATCGATATATAAAAATGACATTTTATATATAATACGAAAAACACACACAAACATTTAGTCATACTTGACTTACACAGAGCCGGATTTTCAAACGGATCTAACGGCTCCAAGGTCGGTATTGAATAGGAGAACTAATAAATGTCTGCAAGTTTCAAATTAAAGCCACTCGTCCTTGCGATGATGCCTCTTTTATTTGCTTCCAACTCTGCAACTGTATTTGCTCAAGATACCGATGCGCAGAACACACCCAGCGAAGAAGAGAAAAAGAAAAAAGCTGAAGAAGATTTAGAGGTCATCAAAGTTTCAGGCTATAGAGGAAGCGTTATTCGCTCAATCAATGCCAAGAAATTTTCTGACGGGGTGCAAGATTCGATATTTGCAGAGGATATAGGTAAGTCAACCGACCAAAACATTGCTGATGCGTTATCTCGGGTAACCGGTGTCACGGTGCAAGAAGCTGACGGTGAAGGTACACGTATTTCTGTTCGTGGTGCTGGTGCTGCACTAAACCAAATCTCCCTTAACGGCGTAGCGCTTACATCTGGGCTCAACGGCTCTGGCTCAAATCAAAGTGTGTCAGATGAAAGTGTCGATTTAAGCACATTCTCATCGGACATTTTATCGTCTATTAACGTGATCAAAACCGCAGCGGCGGATCACGATGAGGGTTCGCTAGGCGCCAACGTTATTCTTAAAACATTTAAGCCTTTGAGTGTTGAAGAAGACCGCCGTTCCATTGAAATTCAGGGTAGACACAATGAATATGCAGAAAAAAATAACTACAAACTAAGTGGTACGTTTTCTGAAAAGTTCCTTGATGACAATTTAGGCATCATAGTGACTGCGTCAAAAGAAACCCAAGATACACGTCGCGATTCATTAGGCGGAGACTGGCTTTCGCCGTATAAAGTAGCCCGCATTCGTGAAGGCGGAGCGACAAACTTAGACGGCGAAGTCATTGGTGAAGAACGTGATGCGCTAATCGCCAACGGTCGCTCTTTTAATACTTTTGTGAACACTCGCGACCGCGATACGCTGACTATGGGCATTCAGTTCTTACCCACAGATGTAACAGACGTGCAGTTAGACTTGAGCTATTCAAAACAAACGTTTGAGCAAGACTCTCATAGCATATACGTCACCACACCCGATTTGTCCGTTCTAGGTTCTGCGGTTACCAACTTTTACAATACCGAATTCAACGGTACCATTCCTGAAACACAAGCACACCTAGGAACAGTCTTTACCGATCCGCAGCAAGACTGGTGGATACTCGACGAAGCAAACAATACGCTCGTCAAGTCAATCAACCGCTTTGCATCAGGTGGATTCTCGCGCCAGCTATCTGGTAATGAAACCGAGAACAAGGTCGCAACCTTAAAAATCAATCACGAGATCACCGAAGACTTATTGGTTGAGTTCACCGCTGGTTATTCAAGAACGGATTTTGAATCACTACCGAACGCCTCGGTTAGAACGCAAAACTGGAACAAGGTACCTATTCCAGATTTAGCTGAAGTTCCAGTGGTTGACCCGAACGGCAATGCTGTATTGCAACCTGTTGGTTTTGATTGCAGCACGGGCCAATGCGTATTAGTTACTGGCGACCAACCGGTATCATATGTACCGACTAATGCTGGCAGCGCAGCGTCGAACATATCCCCCACAGGGTTTAGCCCTTATGACTTAAATGCTAACCATTTGGGTGGCTTATCCCGCTACAATGAAGAGCAAATTGATACCAACAAGTCTGTGTTTTTAGATTTTGACTGGGCAGTTGATTTTGTGGGTGTCAACAAAGTTGAGTTTGGACTTAAATACTCTAGTCGTGATAAAGAAGTTTTCACTGACTATCAGGACTTCTCAAATACCGACGATATTGTGTTAAACCCTGAGACGGGTGAAGTTATTTCAGGTTTGGGCCAAGGTGATATTACCGTCGCTGATTTCACTACAGGAACCGGCTTACCTGTTAGTAATTTCTTTGAAGATTTACTCGGTTCAAACGCCAGTGAGTACAACACCAACTACCTTAATGGTTGGGCTATTCTAGACCCAGAAAAAGCATTCGCTGAGCGCTTCCAGATCCCGAATTCTGTGTTAGTGAGCAATAACAATGGTGATAGACAGATCACCCAAGACAACGTTTCAGCTTACGCCAAACTAAACTTCGAATATTTCGATTCAAAACTCACCGGTAATATTGGTGTGCGTTATGTGAAAACAGAGAATACTTCGATTGGTAATTCAACCTTTACCTTCAATGGACAAAACGTTGCTTTTGACCCAGTGGCGCTTATTTATGATAAACAGTTAGCCAATACGTCTTTGGCGCCGTGTCCAGAAGCGGTATTTATTAACGGGTCAGTGGTCAACGCCGACCCGAATATTTATCCTTGTTATGACTCTGGTTTTTCAGGGATCGTCACTAACCCCGCAGGTGATTCCGTAGATAGAGGGTTTGCTGTTGAGTATGACGCAGATGGCAATGTTGTGAGTCAAGTGGGTCAATACCCACAAAACGAACCCGTCACTAACAACTCTCGTAGCTGGTATGGGCTTTTGGACCACAGAGATACCTCAACCCAAGGCGCGAGCGCGCAAGAATTACTCGACGCAGGTTTGATTTCTTCTCTTAGAGAAGTGAACAACCGAGCATTCGCAGGCACAGGCGAAAACGAATCTGAAATTTGGTTACCTAGCGCGAACTTAAACTACGCCATCAATGATGAATTGATCGCCCGCTTTGCCGCGTCAAAAACCATGGCACGTCCCAGATTTGACTCGCTAACACCTGGCTTTAGTGCCAGTGAAAACCCATGGGGAGTTGACGCAAGCAGTATTCGTACTAACAACCCAAGACTTCAGCCTCTTACGTCAAACAACATCGATATTTCATTGGAGTGGTATTTCAATAAAGCCGGTTTAGTATCAGTCGCACTGTTTAGAAAAGACATGAAAAACTTTGAGGAGCGCGTAAGTGCCGAGGTTTATTTGAAAGATATTCGGACTGACTATGGGCTAGAGTCAATATCTCTTGATGAAGTGGTCATCAATCCAGGTGCTGAAACGGAAGTCATTAACCCGAATGATGGCCGCGTTACACTGGTAAACGAAGTTACGCCATTTAATAGCGACTGTTTACCTTTCAGGGTCGTGCAGGTACAAATAGCCGACGTATTGCCGGTGGAATGTCGCAACTTCCAAGCCAGTGTGTTGCGCAATGGTAAAGGCTCACTGACTCAGGGCTTAGAATTTTCCTACAACCAATCTTACGATTTCCTACCCAGTTTTTGGTCCGGCCTTGGGGTTAACTTTAACTACACCTTTGCTGATTCAGAAAACGACTCAGACTTTGATGAAACCCTTCAACGCGTGGTTCAACCTGTGCCGCAGGCATATACGCCAAGGCACAGCGCGAATACAACTTTGTTCTGGGAGAAAAACGGCCATCAGTTACGTTTAACGCATAGGTTCAACTCAGATCAATTCGTTGGCGAAGTAACCAACGGCAACGCTTGGCAAGATTCCACCACTAGGCTTGATTTTAGCGCCACCTACAAATGGGACGAGAACATTACGTTTACGCTCCACGCGCTGAATCTTACTGATGACATTACTCGCACGTATTTCACATCTCGAGACATTACCCTCAGAGATGCTGATGGCAACGTGACTATATTGAGCGAAGGCAACGCCTTGACGGATGACGTTTATGAAGGGCGAACAATCGCGGAATATAAAACAGGTCGTCAATTCCGTGTTAGCGCCAGAGTGAATTTCTAAGGTTCATAAATCGTATTGTCGCGCTTGTTATAACCAAAGGTTAAACGAGCGCCAAAAATTGGAGAATTAGTAAGATGTACACAAACTTACTTAAAAAATGTAGTTTAGGCTTAGCTGTATCTTTAGCATTGACCGCGTGTGGAGAAGGCGATGGCACGCAGAAATTATTCGGTGACGACGTACCTGCGCCGCAGGTCGCTCAGTCCAATCCTACCTTAACCTTTGACGAAGGTGAGGTCGTCACCGTGGATTTAACTGAAGGGGTTACAAACCCTGCAGACACCCCTATTTTTATTCGAAAACTCACCTACCTTGAAAAGGTCATAGACGAGTTTGGTAATGAAATACCTGGGCCTGACGGTCTCGTTCAAAACCTATTCGTGGGACCACCGCTACCTAACAGAGCGGTAACCGCCATTGAAAACGAGCTCACCTTTGATGGTACTGCGTTCGAAGATGTGCTTGTTCACCCTTATACCGTTGAACAAAGAGACGCGTTAATCGAGCAAATCAATACGCAAAACAGTGAAATTGAAGCGAGCAACAATGCCGACGATGACGTAAGCAATGATGAACCACTGATTACCGTGCCTCCAGAGCTCTATTCACAAGGTATATATCGCTTTACCTATTCAGTTGATAACGGCGCTGATACCCAACCGGAAGTGGAATTGACAATAACCGTTAACGGGGTAGAAGTTAAACCGGAAGCAATCAATTTAATCAGTGATGCCAATGTAGAAGTCGCAAAAGGCTATACCGCACAAATCAACGCGAATTTAACGCCAGCTAACACGACCTACATCAACCCCGTATTCACCAGCTTAGATCCGCAAGTTGCCTCAGTCAGCGCGCAAGGTCTTATTACGGGTGTTGAACTGGGTACCTTTACCATTTTAGTTGCTAGCCAAGATGGCGCTTTAACTACAGAGGTAACAGGTGAAGTGGTACCGCTAACTGACCCGACCGGTATTGCGATTATCGATGACGATACAGCTGAAGAGCCAAATACCTTGGCCACCGTAGAAGTACAACTAGATACACCGTTGGATCTGGATTACCTGCTACTACCCGATACGGATGAAGTGGAATTTACCAGCAATGTGCTTTGGACATCATCAGACACTGAGAAACTTACAGTGGATGAAGATGGGCTGGTGACGCCACTGATGTATAACAATGCAGTGGATATGCAAGAAGATAATAAAGTGATTGTTACCGCCACGATTGAAGACACTAACTTAACCTATAACACCGAAGTGACTATTGTCCCAGGCACAAACCTAATGGCGGCAGGTAAGCGTGAGTTCTCATCTGATGATGCATTAGGAGAAGACTTCTTATTTGCCAGAACTGATGCCGGACAGGTCAACCTTGGGATAATAGAACTACGTGATGATGCTAACTCTATTGATGGCCAAAGCTTGTACGTCAACTCAATGGGAGGCAATGGTGTAAAAGCGCAGTTTTCACCTAAAGCGTTTGCCCATGCTGGTGTCGATACTTCTGTCGCCCATGAAGTGAGCTTCGATGTGCGCGTCATTCAAGGCAGCGCTATTCAAGTGTACTTCCAGTCTCCTGGGGTAATTAACTGGCAAACTACCGTGTTAAATGTCACACCTGAGCAAGTGGCAAATGGTGAGGTCGTGCGCTTTACTCACAGGTTTAACAGCCCAGGGGAAAGTCGCAATGATGGTAGCTTCTACTTCAACTTCCATGTTGAGCCCAGCGTAGAAGCGTACATAGACAACCTGTCTTATGAAAATGTGGAATAACCTTTAATACCTACCTATTAAGCCCCGTTAATCGGGGCTTTGTCAGTAACACGCTTCATGTTTTTCACGTAAAAAGAAGTCGGTTACCTATATGAAAAAAACAGCTATAACAATATTAGGCGGCGGCACAGCAGGCTGGATGACGGCAGCTATTCTCGCCAAAGGATTACCTAAAGATAAATTTCATATTTGCTTAGTAGAAAGCCCTGACATTTCAAGTGTCGGCGTTGGCGAAGCCACTATTCCGCCCATGACATCATTACTGGCGTATTTAGAATTAGACGAAAGCAGCTTTTTAAAACGCCTTAATGGAACGTTCAAATATGGTATTCAGTTTGAAAATTGGTCTGAACTGGGCAATCAATATATGCATGCTTTTGGGGACATTGGCACGCCCCTTGGCACACTTTCGTTCACTCAGGCATGGCTCAAATCTGCGGCAGCATTAAACTTCAATGAGTTAGGCAGTTACATTCCAAGTGCAGTCGCTGCTAAAACTGGAAAGTTTCATCCTGCGGTGGATATTCCTCAAGGGGCTAACCCAACTCACTTCTACCCTCTCTCATTATTATTTTACGCTTATCAATTTGACGCTACTGAGCTTGCCAGCTTATTGAAAGAGTACGCGATTGACCGCTCGGTTGAGCACATAGAAGGTATGGTTAATCGGGTTAACAACAAACGAAATGGTGATATCTCAAGCTTAAGCTTACGTGATGGGCGCAATATTGCAGGGGATTACTTCGTAGATTGTTCAGGTATGCGCGGACGACTCAATAAGTCACATTTTGGATGCGAATTCGATGACTGGAGCAACGAACTTCCGTGTAATTCTGCTATCGCGGTACAAACCAAGCGAGACACGCCTGCTGCCCCCTACACTAAGTCAATAGCTATGAGTGCGGGCTGGCGCTGGGAAATTCCCCTGCGTGATCGAACAGGAAATGGGTACGTATTCTCAAGCCGATTTCTAACTGACGAGCAAGCGTTACAAGAACTGAATGAGGCACTTGCAGGTGAACAATTCATCACCGAGCCAAGGATCATCCATTTTAAAACAGGTTGTTTGACCACGCCTTGGCATCGCAACAGTATTGCCATCGGGCTTGCTAGCGGATTTACCGAGCCTCTGGAGTCAACCAGTATTCATCTTATTCACAAATACGCTCTCGAGCTAAAAGACGCGCTTTTATATGGTCAAGACTTGGCTCACGAGGCCAAGCGTTTTAACCACATGTTTTATCAGGAGGCTTTAAGCATAAAAGACTTTTTGCTCGCGCACTACCATGTTTCTAAGCGCACCGATTCCCCGTTTTGGCAGCACTGCATGAATATGCCTATTACGCAAACGTTGCAGAATTACTTGGCCGAGTTTGCTCGCAATGGCTACATCAACTTACCTGAAAGTAGTTTGTTTCCTTTTCAAAGTTGGTTTCAAGTGTTGGTGGGGCAAGGTTACTTGGCGGACTATTGCGCCTTTTCAGACAAACAGTTCGATGCGCAGCAAGCAAAGCCGTTCTTCAATAACGTGAAGCTCGCCATACAGTCAGAAGTCGCGCGCTTAGCACCGCATCAGTCTTACCTTCAATAATAACTCACGACAATAACAAGGTGGCTTTTATGAAATACGCACATAAATTTTACAGGCGTCGCACTTTAGCACTTTTAATCACTGGTCTATTCACGGCGCAAGTATTCGGATTCGGTACCGATCCGGTATCCAGTTATCTCACTCAGGGCAAAGCGGTCGGTAATTGGAGTGCGTCGATAGGCAATGGCTTAAATTACTATATTCCCTTGGAAGACCAGCAAGCCGCCACAGTAAGGGGAAATCTAACGGTGCGCCCTGATAAACAAAACGCGAAAGGAGACGCCCTACATCTTAAATGGAAAGGCAGAAAAGTAAAAAATGAATGGGGTGGCAACGCGCTCTACGACAGCACCTTCAGTTTAGGAAGAAGCAATGCGGATATATCATCAGTGAAAGAGTTGGCAGCGTTAGTCCTTAACATAAAGGTGTTAAGAGCCCCCAATGCGCTGACTAAACTAACTCTACAATGCCAAAACTCAAATAAGTGCAAAAGTGAATTTCCCATCAATACTGCGCTGGGAAAATTACAAAAAGACCAATGGCTAAATGTGCCCATACCCTTGAGCTGTTTCGATAAATCTGGGCAGTTCGATTTTAGTAACCTAACCGGCATATCTATCGCCACCCAAGGAAAGATGGAGATTGTGCTGGCTAATGTCGGCCTAGCGCCTTTGCCTGACGGTATGTCTGGTTGTTAAGCCTAGATTGTTAAGCCTAGGTTGTTTTGCTGGCGGTATATCGCCAGCGGCAAAAAGCGCTTTACTCGCAAAAAGCACCTGTAAGCAAGGCTTGCTTACAGGTACTGCCTCTTACTGACTCTGTTGCCAAACTCGCACATATTTAACTCTATACTCTTGGTCAGTGCGGCTATCATCTGGTAAGGCTTTAAACCATTTATTCGATTCATTGTTAACGTTAATCGTCAGTGGCTGATGCCAGTGGGTATTTTCAACTTCTCGAAACATGAAACCATCAATAAAGAAGCGAATAACGTCTTTATTCCACTCTAATCCCCACACGTGATAATCCTTTTGGATCTCATCTGGGTGGTAATACTTTTTCGGGTCAGAGAAGTGCTTCTTCACATTGCCGTGTTCCTTCGGTGAGCGAAATACATGAAGGTTACTGTTGATGTCATGACGTTGCCCTTCTACGCAGGGGCAATTTTCTTGTATATCGATTTCAGTCCACCAGTCTTTGGTACCCATAGTAAGCCAAAACCCAGACACCCAAGGTGCATCCATTAGCTTGGCCTCTGATTCAAAATATCCGTACAGTATGCGCTCTTTTGTTTTAATAAACCCTGACGAGTGGGAATAACCTTTAGGCAGCTTAGTATCGCCATGTTGGTTAATCGACATCACCAGCTCACCCTCTTCTAAGCGAGTATTGTCTTTGTGAAAGAAGGTCGGCTCTCTCCCCTTCCAACTGGGGTTGCTGGGGTGCCAACGCTTGGTATCCAGTGTTTGCCCATCAAATTCGTCGGTAAATTGTGCGTTTAGGGTCCACTTTCCACTGTTGCTTTGATCCGACAACGGAAATTGTTGATTTTCCCTTTGCACTAAATCACTTCGTTTAATAACGTCGGTATAGCCGGGGGGCGGCACGGTCAACTCTTGGGCGTAGCTGAGCGTGCACAACGCCAAAGACAACCCACTGACAATAGTTTTCATCGTTGTTCTCATATTCAAAACGCCTTATTTGTTACTTTTCAAGGTAATTAGCGCGGGCTTTGCGCCTTGGGTATCCACCCGAAGAGTGATCTCTCCTGCTACATTCGTACTTTGAATAATGGCCAGCGCCCGCCCTTGATGAGGTAAAATATTGTCAGCTCGTTCATCTTGTACGCTGTTCTGCCAACCATTATCCACCGCCATCAAAGTGCCCGGCCCCGCCAGACGAAAGCTCACACTATCGTCGTGATTCAGTACGGTATTGCCATTTTTGTCCACCAGCCTGACATGCACATGGGCAACGTCATAACGATCTGCTTGCAGTTGTTTTTTAGACGATGTGAGTTCAATTGACGCGACAGATTGATGGGTATTTAGCGCATATTCAGCCACGGGTTGCCCATCATTGTAACCGACCACCTTTAGCTCACCTTCTTCGAAGGGTAACTGCCAAAACAAAATACGATTGTTGTCGTCACTGATTGACTGCTTACCCAGTGATTTGCCATTAAGAAATAATTCACTTTGCTCGGTGTTAGCATACACGTGCACGATAACGTCTTGTTGCGGTTGATAGTTCCAACTGTCGTCAACGTCGTACCATTCCCATGCTCTTAGCCATTGCATTTTTTCAATTGGGTGAGCACGTTCGTTAAACACCCAGCCATCATTTTCATCATACTGATATTCAGATTTAGCCGCGTCTATCGTCGCTAAGTAAACCTTTGGTTCGTCAACCCAAAACCCTTCAAATTGATGACCTCGGGGGGTTTTGTTGCCCGCATAATCAAATAGTGAAATTTCCAGTCCTTTGCGTGGCCAAGGTCCCGCTTCTCCTTTATAAGCAAAACCTGTCCAGATAAAGATCCCTGGGACAAATTCGCGCTCTTTTGCCGCTTTCCACTCTGGCCAAGTTCCCCAATTCTCGGAGCCATAAATAGGTTTATCTGGGTACATTTCGTGGGCCGCATCGTATTCTTGTGAACGATAGTTAAACCCTGCTACATCCAGTGCATCGGTATAACCAGTCACAAAATTAACTGACGGGGTGACCATGCCGGCCGTAACGGGTCTTGATAAGTCTAGTTTTTTAACAATGTTGGATAAGTATTTGGCCGTTCGCGCGAGGTGATCAACTTGCCCGCCTTTGTTCTTAACAAACTCTTGTCGCACTCTAGCGGGATCGTAAACAGGCGGGCGCTTGCCGTGGTAATCTTTTTTCTCACCATCCCATTGCTGAGACGCATTATAAAATGGGTAGGTCCATTCTATTTCGTTGCCAATACTCCACATAATAATCGAAGGATGATTAAAGTCGCGACGGATCAGATCAGTTAGATCTCGTTCTGCCCAGCGAGGGAAGTGTTCAGTGTAAGATTTAACCGAATCTCCCTGGCCAGCATTATCACTTAAAAATACGACACTCTTGTCTTTAGGACGTAGCCAATCATCGAACATTTCAGCGATCACCAAAAAACCCATTTCATCAGCCAAGTCGAGTAAGTCTGTCGAATGTGGATTATGCGCCAGTCGCAGGGCATTCACGCCAACCGATTGAAGTTTTTCTAAACGGTAACGCCAGATCTCCTTGGGTACAGCAGCCCCTACAGCCCCAGCATCATGATGCAAGTTCACACCTTTGAATTCTGTACTTTTGCCATTAAGTAGAAAGCCTCGGTTGGCATCAAACGCGATACTGCGAACGCCAAATCGCGTTCGTGTTGAATCAACAACCGTGTTTTTACGCCGCAGTGAGACTTCAGCGGTATATAAAGCCGGTTGCTCAAGAGACCATAATTGGGGCTGCTGTAGCGACAATTCACTGTCAATGTGTGTGGCATGAGATTTACTGACGTTAATTGATGAGGTTTCAACCTCATTGCCGTTAGGGTCAAGAATACGAATGTGGAGATATAATTCTTTTTCTTTTTGACTTACCAGGTCAGTGAGCACCAACTTAGTATTGATAGCGAGGGTCGCTTTGTTCTTGCTCACCTTGGGCGTTAGTACTTGTACCCCCCAATGACCAATATGATTCTTATTGGTTTTGATTAACCGAACGTCACGGTATATCCCTGAACCTGTATACCATCTGGCGTCGTTATAGGCTGTGCGATTCACTTTCACGGTTACCACATTCTCACCTACCACGGCGTGCGACGTTAGGTCCACCGCGAAGCTGCTATAACCGTTGGGGCGCCCCCCAGCAAAATGGCCATTTATCCAAATTTCAGCATTGTTGTAAATGCCATCAAATTCAAACCACATTGCTTTTTGCACGTCGCTTTGGGACAGGTTAAAAGACTTTTGATACCAGCCTATTCCCCCTGCTTTAAAGCCTGTACTGGATGCGGTATTTTCTTTGCTGTAAGGCAAATCTACTGACCAATCGTGGGGTAGACGAATGTTTTCCCACTCTATGCCTTGAGCATTATCTGGGAGGAATGCCCCCTCAGCTTGGCCTAGATGAAACTGCCAGTTAAAATTGAAGTCTAGTGTTTTGCGTGCCTCAGTGTCGGCAAAAACAGAGCTGCAAAGGCAGCCGTAAAGCATTACGAATAGTGACCATTTTTTCATTTATTTCCCCTGACAAGTGGCGCAAGACGCTAGCAACCTAAAGAACCATCTAAAAATCACCTAGCAAACACGCAACATATTGTTGTTCCATCCTAATCAAGCTGCGCCAGGGTAAATACGATCGTTGCGACCAGAAATATCAGAATCATGTCTTTTGCTCGCTTAGAGCAACAGTGACAGATGTTAGCTTTGTTTTAGTGCAGCTAGAGCGTCATCATGCAATGGATAGTGCTTAGCACTGGTTTCAACAAAGTGCTTAATTTTTTGCATATCAATACGCATCGCAGTGGGCAGCGCATCAATAGTGTGCTCGCTTTCGGGAAATACGCCTTTTCCAGCAAGCAGGCACAGCCACGATTCATGACCAAAAAGTTGCAAACTCACGGCTTCCTCATCAAGCACACGTGGAACGCTTTTCCCTTGGTGCCACGTTGTTAAAATACGCTGTAACCGCCTTGAAGGAGTGTGGCTTCGAGCGGCTTTCCAATAGGGAGTGTCGTGGCGGCTATTCGCTAAATAGTGCAACTCTATATAGTCTCGAACGCAGCTAAATCTATCACTTAATTTGTTGTTGTACGCTGTTTGGTTTGAGTACCCAGCTTGGTCTGTGCTGTTATCGACTGCACTGACGAAATCCACAACCGATTGGGTAGCGAAATGCAATGCTGTGGCCTCAAGCGGCTCAATGAAGCCTTGAGATAAGCCCACTGCCAACACATTTTTTTCCCAGCCTTTGGCAAAATGCCCCATGCGCATTTTTAAATGATTAAACTGAGCGCTTTCAGGTAACGCTAAATGTCGCCTAAATTCCTCTTCGGCATCTTGTGGAGATTGAAAACGGCTACTGAATACATAGCCATTCCCAAAACGATTTGTAAGAGGTATGCGCCACGCCCAGCCACAAGAGAGCGCAGTTGAGAGCGTCATCGACGGCGTTGTGTCTTCACGTTCGGTAACTATGGTCACCGCAGAGTCATTCAACAAACTATCAGCAAAGCTGTTGTAGGGTACTTTCAAGCTCTTGCCCAATAGTAATGAGCGAAAACCAGAACAATCGACAAAAAAGTCAGCTTCGATTGTTTCCCCTGATTCAGTTACAACAGAAGCAATGCTGCCATCGTCTTTCTGCTTTACCTCATTTATCGTCGCCACCTGATGCGTTACATTCCACTGCAGGGCTTTTTTCTTTAAAAACTGAGCCAATAAAGTTGCATCAAAGTGATATGCATAAGCCATATCAAACGGGTAGTGCTCGGGCTCAATGGGCGCTTTGCGCTGCTGCGCTAACTCACTGGCCAATAGGTATTGGTCAGGATGAGCATGAACGTCAAACCCGCGGTGTTTCAACTGAATATTCTGGAAAAACTCGTGCTGAAAATACTCATCTAACTGTGAGTAAAAAGGATGAAAGTAGCTCTTATAATTCGGATCAGACGACCAGTTTACGAAGCGAATACCCGTTTTGTAGGTTGCATTGCAGGCTGGCATCCATTCTTTTGCCTCTATACCCAACTGCTCAAAAAAACCTTTAATAGAGGGCGTTGTGCCCTCACCCACGCCTATGGTGCCAATCGCGTCAGACTCAATAATTTTGATCTCTAGATCGTAATCCTGCCACATTTTGGCCAAATAGCAGGCACTCATCCACCCGGCGGTGCCACCGCCAATGATAATTATTTTTTTAAACGGCAGTGACGTTTGCATGGTGTTTACCTTCGGCTATTAGGTTGTCATGTGTTTGAAAATTTAAACAACAACCTGCTAATTTTCTGCACATGTCTTGAATATTATCTTGTATAGCCCGCGCTTTGGGATGGGGCTTTAACTCACCTGTAGGATAGTGGCCTAACCCAGAAAACAAGGCATACCAAGCTGTTAGGCCATTGATGTCTAAAATCGGTTCAACACTGAGATCTTCGCCACTCAGCCATTGGCTAAATAAAGAGCGGCCAATGGGGGTAAGCGCGTTCGCATCTTGGGGAGTTTGCCAATAAGGCGAGTTGCGGCGGCTGTTTAAAAGCTGCAATGTACTGTGATAAGAATGGGCATATACAAAACGGCTTTTTATTCTGTGATTGTAATTTTTGATCACATCTTTTGCATCATCAGGGCTTTGAATACTAGACACAAATTGCTCAAGCATAGCAAAAGTATGGGAAAGCTCGTGGTCTTCAGAGCCCTGTGTTAAGCCGCAGGCGGGGCCTACCGCTAAACAGTTATGAATCCAAGGTTGAGAAACGAGATAAGCTTGGCTCGCACTCAAATGGCGCTGTAACACCTTCTTGTATCCCTGCTGAGAAATGTGCCTTTCAAGGAGCTGAACAGCTTGCGGATCCTGAATAAATTTACTGCTGTAATGATACTGAAAATGCACAGCATCTTGTAAAGTGTATTGCAGCACAAAGCCGCAATCGAGTGCGGTTGTTACTACCTCACTGGCGCAGCACTCAACCGCCAACGTATAGGTTAACACCCGATCATTTATTCTTACTTCTGGCAGGGTTTCCTGACGAAAATCGGGCATATTGCCTATGAGTAATTGCGCGCTTTGTGTGCAATCAAAAAAGTAATCTCCGCTCAAAATCTGATCTTCACATTCAATGTGCTTTAGCGTTCCATGCTGATCGAGCTGAAGTGTCTCTAGCGTACTTGGTAGCGTAGTTATGCTGTGTTCAGCTGCTATTTTTTGTAGCAAAGTGAACAAACAGTTGGCATCAACTTGGTACTGGTAATCTGTTTCAAAAGGAAAGTCTTGGGCTTTAGGGGACAAGTTTCTTTTGGCTAATGCTGCAGCAAAAAAGAAGTCATCTAATGACAAATCGAGTTGGTAGGCTTGGCGTTTTAATTTGCTCAGTTCAAGCATTAATGGTTGGTGTAGAATATCAACCTCAGACGCATTCGCTACGCTAAACTCTTGTTCACTAAAGCCAACATAACGATTACTCAACTTAAACGTTGCTTGTGTTTGCCTCATCCAGTTTGCTTCTGAATAACCGAAATGCTCCAGCAGTGTATTCAGTGCTTTTCCCGCGATGTACGCTTTAGGGGGAGAATCTTCTTCTTTTAGCCCAACCAGCGTAATCCCAGTAACCGCTGGCTTGTATGTTTTACGCAGCAACAATGCTGTGAGCAAACCATGAACGTTTAACCCTACAATGGTAATGTTCTGGGGGATTGGTAGCACGGGCTTTTACATCCTTAATCTAGTCTCTTATGTTCCCATTGCTAGGCTTCGAATCAAATCAAAATTAAAAGCCATCATGAATTACATATAAATTAATGATTTTATATTAAACATAGCATACTGTGATAGCAGTTGTTCTAGTTGGTTCTGCTATCACTGATACAGACTCACCGACCTAAGCTGAAACAAATGTTTGTATGGTACTCTTTCATACCAACAAACTGCGTACGGGCATTCGTATATGCATTTAACTTATCGAGCATACTTATAGTGAGCGCGATACCCGTACAAACATATCATTGCAAAGCAAATGAGCGGTAACACGAAGGACGTTTGTACCGACGGGATCCCACTGATTAGCGCCGGCCCGTCAATCATGGAACCTTGCATAGGCGGCATAAGCGCACCACCAACAATAGCCATAACCAAACCAGCGGACGCTAGGCTAGCATCTTCGCCCATTCCTTTGAGCGCAATGCCGTATATGGTTGGGAACATTAACGACATACACGCTGAGGTAGCGATTAAGCAGTACAACCCTGTGTACCCTCCGACGAAGATAGTACCTAGTGACAAAACAAAGCCGCCCATAGCCAATAGCATTAACAACTGCCCTGGTCTAAAGAAACCTAAAAGGAATGTACATATGAAGCGACTGGCTAAAAATATCCCCATGGCGACCATGTTATAACTTTGCGCTTCGGACGCACTGAGCCCCACTGACGTCATTCCGTAATGGATCACAAATGTCCAGCACATGATTTGTGCTCCAACATAGAATGCTTGCGCGACAACGCCCTCTAAATAACATTTATTAGCAAATAAACGTTGAAAGGTACTTTTTAACTCAGAAGTAGTTAACGGTGCCGCATGTGACATGGTTTTCGGCAGTTTGCTGAATAGAAATACAAAAAACATAATTGCCACCACGATAGCAATCGCCACATATGGCCCACGCACTGTGATTAAGTCTGCTGCTTGCATCGCTTGGTGTTCAACAGGATTATTTTGCGCAAAATTATACAGAGCATCAGTTAGCTTACCGTCCACCTCTGAAGGTAGCATTTGGGCAAATTCAGGGTGCGCTGCTTTTTCTTGCTCTCTAAATGCTTCAACGCGCAATTCGCTAAGAATATAGCTACTTGCAACGAACATACCTGTTAATGAGCCTATAGGATTGAACGCTTGGGCTAAATTCAAACGCTGGGTAGATGTGTCTGGATGGCCCATGGACAACACATAAGGATTGGCCGTCGTTTCTAGTAACGCCAGACCGCAGGTCAAAATCCATAATGCTGCCAAAAAGAAAGAGAATTCCATATATATCGATGCAGGAATGAAAAGGCTCGCACCGATGGCGTACAACCCCAAGCCAAGTAGAATTCCTGATTTATAAGAAAATCGGCGAATGAAAATAGCCGCAGGTATAGCCATAACGCCATACCCTAGATAAAAAGCAAATTGCACTAAGCTACTTTGCGCATTTGAAATCATAAAGATGTCTTTAAACGCTTTCACTAACGGGTTAGTGACGTCATTTGCAAAGCCCCACAAGGGAAACAATGAGGCAACCAATAGGAATGGGATAATATATTTCGCTTCCAAAATACTGGGTTTGGTTTCTTCCTTTTTATGTTCTGGCGCGACCTCTACGGCTTGCTCTACCCCGATTGCCATTTTACCCCCTTGCTTTTACAAATATTATTTTAGAACCATTGCTTTCATAACTTTTAATTTTATGAGCAGTATTCTTTTTTTATATGCAAATTAAATGACGTATCATCTAACTTAACTAAAATTTTACATTTCATCTACTTTAAACTTAAAACCTTACTATGTCGACAAATCTGTGCAGTAAAATCATGAATAATTAGAATTATTCAACAAACAGTGCATTCTTTACATATAAATAGTATATTTCATATAAACATATTCGAGGTGAGATATGCAGGAAACAATCAGCAAAGAACTATTGGAAAAAACTGCTCGTCAGCAGCGTTCTGTCCTTCAAGTGCATAAGCAAGATAATGTGTTGATAGCATTAAAAGACTTAGCCAAAGGCGAACAAGTCAATTACAACGAAACCACCCTAACCGTTCAAGAAAATATCAAAGCCGGTCATAAAATCGCGATGCGTGACTTTGAAAAGGGTGAGACAGTCGTGAAATATGGTTATGGCATTGGCAGTACCACCCAAGCCGTTAATGAAGGCGCACATATTCATAGTCACAATCTTGCTACTGATTTAGATGGCTCAGAAACTTACCATTATGCTCCCTCGCAGATGACCGTCGAGACTCCCTCCAGAATGCCTACCTTTAAAGGGTACAAACGCCAATCAGGCCACGTGGGGGTCAGAAACGAAGTGTGGATAATCAACACGGTTGGTTGTGTGAACCAAGCAGCAACGCGTATTGCACAGTTGGCAAAAAGGCAATTTGCAGCCCGAGCTGATGACTTTATCGCTAATACTCATCCCTTTGGGTGCTCACAATTAGGTGACGATTTAAACAATACCCGAAATATATTAGCCAGTTTGATGCAAAACCCCAATGCAGGTGGGGTACTTGTCATTGGTTTAGGTTGTGAGAACAACCAGCTTGATGCACTTATCCGCAGTTCTCCCACTATTGACCCCAGTCGCTTACGCTTTTTTAACTCCCAAGAAGTCGAAGATGAGGTTGAAGTCGGTCTAGCGCTTGTTGAGGAGTTACTCGATGAAATGGCTACTGATCAACGAGAAGATCTGCCCGTTTCCTCTCTAACCCTGGGCATGAAGTGCGGTGGTTCAGATGGCTTTAGCGGGTTAACAGCCAATGCCATAGTCGGTAGAGTATCTGACAAATTAACCGGCTTTGGTGGGCGAGTGATACTCACAGAAACACCGGAAATGTTTGGCGCTGAGCAAGTACTGTTAAACAGAGCTAACAGTGAAGCGACCTTCAACAACATCGTAAAATTGGTTAATGATTTTAAGCAGTATTTTATTGCGCAAAATCAGCCTATCTATGAAAACCCTTCACCAGGCAACAAGGCCGGTGGCTTAACAACATTAGAAGAAAAGTCGCTAGGGGCGATTCAAAAAGGTGGAAAGGCAATCATTAATGAAGTCATAGATTATGGCCAGCGTGCATCCACAGGCCAAGGTATGACACTATTGCAAAGCCCAGGTAATGATGCGGTTTCCTCAACTGCGTTAGCCGCTGCAGGTGCAAATATTGTGCTGTTCACCACAGGGCGCGGCACCCCTTTAGGATTTCCCGTACCGACTGTGAAAATCGCATCTAACTCGGATTTAGCCGTACGTAAGAAGCATTGGATTGATTTTAACGCGGGTAAAATATTGGATGAAGACATTGACATTGACCAATGCGCAGACGAGCTTTTTGAGTGTATTTTGGCGATTGCATCGGGTCAGAAAACCAGAAATGAAGAGAATGAGAACCGTGAAATGGCCATATGGAAAAATGGCGTTACGTTATAGAAATTGAAGCATGAAAATCGAAGCGCCGGAGTCAATCCTATCCGGCGTTTCACGTACGACTAAAAATATTACCTGTCTTGGTTTTGTTCATAGCCAGAGGGCCACGTACAAGGAACATCTGCGAAAATCTGCTGAACTTCACTCACCAACGCCGCGTCGGCTTGCCTTGAGGCCCACTCAACATTTTTGGCAATATTCGCCGGGTTTGCAGTTCCCACCAAGGTAGAAGCAATGGATGGATGGTCAATTGCAAACTGCAGCGCTAAGGCTGTGATATCTACCCCCTTGGACTGGCAAAGACTGACCGCTTTCAAGCTTGCTTGCTTGAGCTGCTCATTTCCAGGATGCCAATCAGGTGCCCCACGCTCAGTTAATATCCCCATACCTGTAGGTGAGGCATTAATAATGCCTACCGATGCCTCATCGAGTTTTGGGATAATGGATGTCAATGAGCTGTCGTACAAGGCATAGCGACAGTAGGTTAAGATGCAGTCAATCTCGTATTGGCTGATAACCTCACTAAACACTTTCAGAGGATAACCCGTTACCCCTGCATAGCGTATCCTACCTGCTTTTTTGAGTGCTAATAAACAAGGTATACTCTCTTCTAACACTTGGCGCATGTCAGCAAACTCAATATCGTGTAGAAACAGTATATCTACCTCATTGACGCCCAAGCGAGCGCAACTTTCATCAAGGCTTGCTTCAATTCGCTGCGCAGAAAAATCAAAGTCAGCGAAATCAGGCCCGTAACGGCCGGCTTTAGTCGATAGAATATACTTATCTCGAGAAATACCTTTTAATGCTTTGCCCAGCACAGTTTCGGCCACTGTATCGCCGTAATAAGGCGACACATCAAGGTAGTTAATTCCTAAATCTAGTGCGCTGTGAACCGTCTTTATTCCTTCTTGTTCACTGATGTTTCTAAAAACACTGCCTAACGGAGAAGCGCCATAGCTGACTTGGGATAGTTTAAGATCTGTCTTTCCTAATTGCCTATAATTCATAATAACCTCACTACAATCGGTAGAATCGTTCGGCGTTTAAGCCAAATATGTGCTGCGAAAACTCTGGGTACATACGTGCTACGTAACGTTCAACGATCTGTATTACTTCAGGGTAGGTTGCGGCGAGCTGGCAAACAGGCCAGTCAGAGCCGAACATGACGCGTTCGGGACCAAATGCAGAGAACACGACGTCCATAAATGGAATAAAATCTTCTTCTTGCCATTTTTGATGATCAGCCTCAGTCACCATACCGGAGATTTTGCAATACACGTTTTGCTTCTCAGCAATGCTCTGCATGTGCTCTTTCCATTTAGCAAAACCGTCGCCGTTAGCAATATCAGGCTTTGCAATGTGATCAATAACAATTCTGTGTTGAGGCAATTTATCTAGCAACTGACGCGCTTGTGGTAATTGAGAGGCGACAATCAGCAAGTCATAGGCGTAGTCAAATTGGTGCAACAACGTTAAGCCTTTGATAAAACTGGCTTGCAACATAAAGTTCGGGTCTGACTCATCTTGGATCACATGCCGAAAGCCTTTTAATGCCGATGCACTTTGCCAACGCTGTAACTGTTCTTCTAACGTTGGGCTCATCAAATCAACCCAACCGACTACCCCTTTGATCAAAGGGTGCTCGTGCGCTAGAGAAAGCAGCCATTGGGTTTCAACCGTCGATTGTCGTGCTTGCACAACTACAGTGCCATCTATCCCTTGTCCGTTAAGCTCAGATTGTAATGCTGGGGGTAAATAGTCGCGCTTTAAAACACGCTCATTTTCGCCAATCCAGTCGAATTCTTCTGGGCTATAAACCCAAAAATGTTGGTGTGCATCAATCCTCATCACTCATCCATTTCTACCACGGCTTTAATCACACCGTTTTCTGGTTTTGTCCATTGATTAAAATCTTCAAATAACTCGCTAAATTTACCCGTATGGGTAATGAGTGAGCTACTCACCACTGAGCCATTTTTCAGGCAGCTCACAACAAATTCGAAATCCTGAGCAGTCGCGTTACGGCTGCCTAAAAGTGTGGTTTCTCGCTTATGAAACTCAGGGTCGTCAAAGCAAATACTTTTCTTAATTACGCTGATAAATACGATTTTGCCGCCATGGGCCAAATTAGTAAAGGTTGACTGCATTGCATTCACATTGCCAGTGCAATCCATTATTACACTTGGGTATTGCCCGTCAGTCAGTGCTGCTAATTGCGCATTCACATCACCTGATGCATCCACCACACCGTCTAAGCTATATGCTTCTTTACAGAACTTAAGCTTGTCTTCTCGGATATCAGACACGAACACTTTGGCGCCTGCGACTTTAGCGAACTGAGCGGTGCCTAGCCCTATCGGGCCCGCTCCTTGAACCAGTACAGTGTCATGTTCACTTAATTGTGCCCGTCTAACGGCATGGGCGCCAATGGCCAGACACTCAATTATCGCCATATCATTAAATGTGAGCCCATCAGCTATCACAACAGCAGAAGCCGGTACACAGATATACTCGCTCATGCCGCCATCTCGGTGCACACCAAGCACTTCAATATTGGTACAGCAGTTCGGCTTTCCGTTATTGCACGCGATACAGTCACCGCAATTCAAATAAGGAATAATATAAACTGATGAGCCTACAGGTAAGTCAACACCCTCACCAAGGCTAGCGATTGTGCCTGACAATTCATGGCCTAAAACCCGAGGATATTCAAAGAAGGGTTGGTTCCCGCCAAAGGCGTGTATATCAGTACCGCAAATACCAATAGATTTAATTTTAACTAGCACTTCGCCTGCGCTGGGTGAAGGTCTTTCGACTTCTCGTTTTTCTAAAATACCGGGCTCAATACATACGATAGTTTTCATCAAAGGGGATCCTAAGCGGTCTTTGTTTAATCTAGTCATATGAAAATCATAACACTTGAGACAAAAAACTCTAACTAATTTTTCGTATATGAATGCTTTTATTTATATTTAAGCCACACGAGACACCTCAGACAAATATCGAATATACCCACTGTAGTTTCTCAAAACCTCAAGTTAGCTGCACCATTGAGACGAACACCCTCAATATATTATGCCGCCAAACAGGGCGAAAGCAGTCGACACAATATTTACCAAAACTTACATATTTCATCTAGCCTCGAATGTAAATTTTGATAACTGAATTCATATACAAAGGTTAATCAACAAAAACGAGATGACTTTTGAAAGTACACCTGGGGTAGGCATACCTATTCAGCGTCGTGTCGTGTCACGTGAGTTTGTCAAAGTCAGTCATTTGATGTTTCGGATAAAACTCTGACGATCGCGCTTGATAGGTAAAGAGATAGGGAAATTAGGTAGATAGCATTTGGTGAAACGCGTTAAACGAATATCGCTTAAATGAACCTAAGAGAAGACGGTAATAACAGAAAATGCTTGTAAATTTTTCGTCCGCTAACTAAATGACCGACGGTAAAGGCTTAAGCAGAAAACAAAAGCGAAGATAACGCTATTTATTTAGTGCCATCGGTGAAAGAAAGGCAATAGCGAAAAACTATTGCCCTACGAGGTCTTAAAGGGTAACCCTTTAAAGCTTACGAACAATTCCGTAAGTCACCGCTTTTGAGATTTCCTCAGCTGCCCCCTTAAGCTCCTTTAAAACATCATCAATACCCATTATTTCAGGAATACGCATGATATAAGGGATGGTCAGTGTGGCAACGGCATGGTCTGAATCAATGATCGGATACGACAAATCAGTTACACCATGAACAAACGCACTAGGTGCCTTCAAGTAGCCTTGCTTAGCGACTTTTTTGCAGTCAGCCATAAACTGCTTAACTTCTTCTTCGCTGTGGTGCTTTTTAAGCAAGTTGATCATTGATTCTTTTTTCTCAGCGGACTGATTCACAAACAAGATCCGCCCCGATGCAGCAAAAGCAATAGGACGTCGATAACCCACTCTTACCGAATAGGACAAGTTGCTTGGTGTTTCCACACGTGAAATAACAACGATTTGCTCTTGTGATTCCACCGCGATATGACAAGACATACTGGTCTTTTCTGCGAGTGAGCGCATGATCGGTTGCGCATACTCCAAAATATCTTTAATTGGCTCATGCTCGGTACCCAATTGCAGCAATCTGCGTGTTACTTGGTAGCCGTCAATATCCTCACTTTTCTCAATATAACCACGCTGTTCCAACACTAAAATCATACGGTAGATTTCTGCATTCGAACGACCAAGCTTTTCAGCAATGGTTGAAGTACTCAAAGGAGTGGCGTCTTTGGATAATAGTTCGAGAATATCTAACCCCTTCTCAAGGGCAGGCGCTGAGTACTTCTTCGATGATGTCGCTTCCATATTTAAAACCTTATTCGTTTATTTTGTTCTGCTGAGCAGAGCAGTGTTGATCTATATTTTTTAAATACAAAAATTAAAAAAGCATATATCAATTTTAAGGCCTTTTGAGAAGAAGTCGATACCTTAGTTCAAAAAGAATTGAGCGTTACGACAAATATGAAACAAGCAAAATTCAAATATCTGTAAGCAAGCATTGATAATATTTATATTTAACTTTACATTATCATATATGATTAAAAAGAGATGATATAATGAAGCTAAGATCAAAGTTACTCGTCACTTTAGCAACCGTTTTTGCGCTCGGAGCTTGTGTGTCTACTACCCCTTCTAATTCAAACGGGTCTATTTCCAGTCCTTCTAGCACACAAGCCTCTGTTTCAAGCGGCGAAACACGGCAATACAATATTCTTTATATCATGACCGACGATCATGCAGCACACGCCGTAGGGGCTTATCAAGGGCGCTTTGCTGAACTCGACCCCACGCCAAACCTTGACGCTTTAGCAAACAGCGGCATGAGGTTTACCAATGTCTTTGTAACCAATTCAATTTGCACCCCTAGCCGTGCGACAATTTTAACGGGTCAATACAGCCAAACCAATGGTGTGCTTGACCTAAGAGGGGAAATTACGACACCTCAGCAACACTTGCCTCGTTTAATGAAAGAGGCAGGCTACGAGACAGCAATTATTGGAAAGTGGCATTTAAAAGCCGAACCTGGCGCATTTGATTATTATCAAGTACTCGAATCACAGGGCACTTACTTTGACCCTGAATTTAGAACCAGAGGAGCAAAACCTTGGCCTGAAAACGAAACCCAGTATCAAGGTCACTCTTCTGATGTCGTCACAGACTTATCCATCGAATGGCTTAAGAACCGAAGCTCTGATAAACCGTTTTTCTTGATGCATCAATTCAAAGCGCCCCATGATATGTTCCAATATGCCCCGCGTTATGAGGATTTTCTAGCCGCTGAAACTATTCCAGAACCAGATGATTTATATGGAGTTGCTAAAACATTCGGCTCAATCGCCACGAGGGGCAAAAATGATGCGCTAAGAGCAGAGATTGGCACGTCCGTCTCGCGAAGAAATAATCGACGAAATATGGGTATAGACCTAGGGGTTGACCCAAATCTAAATGAAGAAGAATTTACTCGCCAAGCGTATCAGAAATATCTAAAAGCATATCTTCGTTGCGTTAAAGGAGTAGACGATAACGTCGCTCGTTTAATTCAGACACTCAAAGACGCTGGGCAGTATGAAAACACCATTATCATCTATACCTCGGACCAAGGCATGATGCTCGGTGAGCACGACTTGCAGGACAAACGTTGGATATATGATGAGTCGATCAGAATGCCGTTTATTGTTAAGCACCCAGATGCAGTTGCAGCAGGTGTGAAAAGCGATCTGTTGATCAATAACACTGACTTTGCACCTTTTATTTTAGATCTAGCGAATATCAATGCCCCCGAATACATGCACGGGAAAAGTTTTAAATCAGCCTTATTTGGCCAGCCACCAGAGCAATGGCGCACAGCAAGTTATTATCGCTACTGGACCCACAGAGCCTATCATGACGTTCCTGCTCACTTTGGCGTAAGAAGCAAAGATTACAAACTTGTCTTCTACTATGGCACGAATCATATGGACACGCCCTACCCCTTCTACGATAAAGCGTGGCTCGCTAAAACGGGGCATGCAAACAACGCAACCGATACGCCAGTTGCGTGGGAGTTTTATGATCTAAAAAATGATCCGAAGGAACAAAACAACGTTTACCAAGACAGTCGTTATGCCAGCGTCATAAGCGCTTTAAAGTCAGAGTTACTTAAGCAACGAGCTAAGTACGGTGAAACAGACGAAAAATACCCCCGCATACAGAAAATCATCGACCAACACTGGAATGATTAACGCCTAACGAATTCAAAAGAAGCGGTTATTTCAGGAGGAAAAAGCAATAAAAAGCCTCGCGAGTGCGGGGCCTTGGATTCAAATGTATTTTATTTATAACGAGTCATCTTCACCCATTATTTTGTCATAGAGTTTGTCTGGTATACACGGAATTACTACTAGGAATAATCCAACAAGCAAGATCGCTAGTCTCGATTTCAGTGCTGCTCAGCTATTATTCAACCTTAGCAACAACTACTCACACCACAATCAGAAATAACACAGCTGTAACCACCTCAGTAAACGTTATCGTTTACTTGAAGTACAGATAAATTCTGACTGGGGAACACTTTACCGTTAGTAAACGAAAGTGTTTACTCGTTTATTTTTTTGGCTTCCAAAATAAAGCCTCTTGCAGAGATAATTGAAAACAACAAAAAGCCCCGCGAGTTCAAACCTTAGGTCTGCTAGAGCGAGGCTTTGGATTCAAAACTTTACATGACGATGCTAATTGTCTTTTCTGTCTAGCTGGCACCCGCAAGAGTAGCATTTCTCTTTAGGCATCCTGTAGCTTAGAAAAGAACGAATAACTTGATTTTTCCTACAATTGGGACAGATGTAATTGATCGATTTAACTATCAAGATAATGGCCGTGACGAAACTCAATATATAAAACGGATTCAAAAAGAATTCGCCGCCAATATTGATAAAATTGAAACCAATAATGCATAGAATTAATGCAATCAGTATTACCTGAAATTTTTTGTGTTTTGCCATAGCTCTACTCAATAATCTCTTTAACTTTATCTGCCACTTGCTGTGCAGCCTGTTTAATGTCGTTGCCTGTTAGCGTAAGTGATTTACTGACCGTTGTGTCCACACCGATTGAGGGGCCAATTTCAACAGAAGCACTTGATTCTGTGCCAGAAAAGTCTCCGATAGAAACTGTCGCAACTGCGGCGCCTACATCTAGCGAAGCTGAAGGGTCGTCAAAATTTGCATCTGTATGACTACCTGCACCTTTACCGAATGTTAAGCCAGCAATAGCACCCTTTGTCTTTATTGTTGGCTCTTGCTTTAATGCTCCTTTCGAAGCTCCATTTTCCACATTAGACGCACTTGTACCAAAACGAACAAAAGCACCTGATGTTGTATTTCCTTGACCACTTGCATTAGGAGTGAAATTTACTGTACCGACATCTACAGAACCAACAAATGGTATTTTAAGCGAAATATACGTTTCCGTGTAATCTCTGCCATCCGGATCAACATACTTATATGGGTTATTTGCAGCATACACATATCTATTAAACCCTTGAATCTTGCCTTCAGATAGAAAAGATGCGGTATCTTTGGGATCACTCGAATAAAAACGACCTATGACTGGATCGTAGTACCGGGCTTGCATATAGGTTAAGCCTATATCTGCATCATGCTTGTGCCCTGTATAACCAATTTCATTTTCTCCACTTTGTGCATTGGTGTGACCCCACTGAAGTCCAAACGGGGCATATCTAATCCGCTTAGTTACATTGCCTGCTGAATTAGTCTTAGCAGCACTCGTGCCCAGTATGTCAGCGTGTACGTATGTTAGGCTTCCTGCGCCTAACTGGGCAACCAACTGCTGGCCCAAATAAAAATATTCCCTATTAGCCCCGTTGATTCTCTCCTGTATTAGTTTTCCAGAGAGCATAGAGTACATAGAATATCTAATGCCTTTACTATCGTTAGTTTTTACCCGCTTATTATGTCCATCGTACAAATATTGATTGCCACCCGCCTCTGTCATTTGATTAGCTAAATTATAGTTAAATCGGTGAAAACCATTATCAGTTACCGCCCCCCTATGGTCATAGTTAAAATCGTAATTGCGACTACCACTGGTAGATTGCAATTGCTTTTTACTGTTATAGCTATAGTTGATTGTTCCAACAATCGAGTCGAATTTTGTAATATTCCCCATTGAGTCATAATTCATATCACCTATGAGGGTACTGTTAGATTTTCGTATGTTATCAAGACGATCCAATTGATCGTAGCCAAACCGTAAATCATAAACATTAGATTGTTTATCGTCCCAATAGGTTAGATTACCATTCGCATCGTAAGAGTACTGGTTGTATACCACATTCGTACCGCCACACTGAGTTCGTTGAATATAGGGTAATCCACTGCTGCGAAGAGTTTTGCTATTCACACAACCATTCGACTGTTTGTAACTTTTGTACTGCCCACCTGGGTGGAATAATACGCTGTTGGCGAAAGATCCAACATATTTAGGTTGGCCTAGAGCATTAGGATGATAATCAACCTTTCGTCCGGATGGGTAAGTTGTTCTATGCAAGTTTCCAGTGCTGTTGTACAGGTAATTAAGCGACCAATCGATATCATCGACACGCAAGCGCTCTATTAAAAGATTTCCAAGGTCATCATATGCGTAGTTTTGAGTCACATTTCCAAAGTCTAACCGTGTAAGTCTTTTGTTTTTATCGTACTCAAGCAGCTTACTAGGTGTGCCATCACCGTATGACACTCGTTTCACCTTTCCCAAATTGTCATAGCTATACGTAGTTTTGGCCGAGGAACTAACGGAATAATCACAGCTACTGATGCTACTATTTATCGAACTTCCGCTTGCAGACCATGCTGTTTTCCCCAGTGCGTTTTTGAAAAAAGCGACATTGCCAACATCAGGTCTAATCTTTTTGCAAAGTCGTTGATATGCATCATAAACCCGAGATTCGGTCATTCCACCTTGCCTGATAGATGTAACGTTTCCGTATACATTATACGCCACGGTTGTGCTCACCCCGTGAGGTGAAGAAATAGTAAGGGGTCGCTTCAGTTCAGGCGCGCCATAAGCTAAAAATTTAGTAGTGGTTTTGTAACCTCTATTGTTAGTTACTTGGACCCTATTACTTGAAAGATAGCTGTGAGTTACGGCACCAGCGGTGGTGTTATCATCTTCTTTTAGCGATCGTCCAAGCGCATCATATCTAATAGTTACACCGTAAGGAGTACCATTTAGGCTACTTGGCTTACTCTGGTATGTAGGCCGATTAAATGAATCATAACTCGTCCGAGTATATCGTTTCGTTTCACTGTCTCGTGAAGTATCTGACTCCTTGGTCATTCTTGGCCGAAGTAAATTGTCGTAAAAAGTTAAATGGCTATAATTTCCTCTTCTTATGGTCCTTTTTAACATTCCCTGTCTAACGTGACTGTATCCTTCACTATTCGCTGTGGTGCTATAACTAATTGAGGTATTAAGCCACTTACTATTGCACGGATCGATTAGAGTTAGACGGCCAATTGAATCATAACGATAATTAACACAGTTCCCGAGGAAATCTGTGTGCTTAGTCACCCAACCATTGGCGTCAACCTGCTTATATGCATACTGACTAGACGTACTAAGGCTAGAAGGTGTCCTAATCGTCTGAGCTATTCCTCGCTTATAGTTTGACAGTGCCACCCAGCGGTTCGCACCATTATAGTGAATTTGATTTGGCAACCCCGCATTCACTCCAGATGTATGATAACTGGTGTTTCGTGTATGCCAACGCCCATAAGAATAAGAGTAATTAGGTAAAGACTTATAACTTCCCGATGCGCTGTGATATGACGTTTGACTAGCTGTTTTGTAGTTCGACCCATTCCCAGATATTGCAGTTTTAGCGTGCAAACCCAACAACCAGTTTTTTGTATCGTGATGGTAAGTAGTTCTCGTATAACGCTTATTACTACCTGTGGAGTTATATTCGTATTTTAAGCTAGGGAAGTCATACCGATCAAAGCCAGAAAATTGAGTGATATATTTATCACTCGAACTGGAAAACTGCGTAACTGTGTTTCGTGTTAACCTCTGGATCTGCTCAGCTGAATGCCCATTTTTAATATCATGAGCCGAAAAAGGATCTTGTGAGCCGTTAATATTGAGGTACATTTTAGCATTGCCGTGAAACGTTCCGTTTGCATAGTCCATTGACTTTCTCTGTAACAAATCTCCCGTGCCACTATAGGTTTCCACGTAGCGTACATTGCCCTGAGTCGGACCATGTTTCCTATCAAAATAATGTATTTCCTTTGTACCATCATGGTGCGTCAATGTTGTAGAAGATAGGTGAGCAGTTTCTACTCCACTCACACCTAGATTAAGCCGATGTCTGGCACTAATTGTTTCCCCTCTGAACAAACCTTCATTATCCGAGTACGTATAATTCCACTCGTATTGCTCTCCAGTAGTTAAAGTTAACTCTTTACGTTTTAAAGCATATGTGGCGTATGCTTTCGGAAACCAGAAACTGTCAACCCTACTTCTAGACGGATCTACTTTTCTTAACTTAGGAATATTGGATTGTCCGTGACAAACCTCATCTACAACGAAATTCCCTCGAGCCCCTTCGGGGTGGGTAATACTAACGAAATCCCTCGATCCACCTTCAATGCAATCGATCCCTCTTGTGGGCACTTGACTATGTTTAGCAATATTCACGTGCCACCAAAACGTGTTCGACGAGGATTTATCGTGAGCGAATCTCCAACGCTTTCCATCTGGACGCTCGACCTCTTTTAGCGTACCTAGCCGATAATCGTCGTAACGATATCTCCATTGTCTTCCATTTGCAGTAATACTCTCGATCCGCCCGTTTCTACTGCTAATCGTAATATTTCGGCCATCATTTGCATATATCCGAGTTGCTAAACCATTTGCGTCATAAGTATATTTAACCCAATTTCCAAATCGATCTTGTATCTTTGTGACCAACATAAAATAGTGGTAATGCGGGTAGCGAGACAACCTTGGCGCATCTCCTGCTGGCGCCAATGTCGGTGAGGGGCAATTCGTACCGCACTGGTGGACTTGAGGTTGAAGGTTCAAGTCTTTAATCGAGCGGACTATTTTCTTCTGCGTAAAATAATACGATAGCCCATCCTTGGTTGTTACTTTGAACCCCTCATGCCCAGTGCCCGTACTTGTTAAACAATCAACCTTCCAGTTCAAATTATTGTAGCGCTTATGTGAGGGATCCCCAGACTTAGTTGTTAGCTTCACTGTCCCTATACCTGGTATCGAAATAGAGTCACCGTTCCAATAACCATTAGAATGGATGTAATATGACGTTCCCCCAGTACTTGTAGAAAAAGACGGGTTAGCATTAAGCGGGCTAGTACATGCTTTTCCGTTCGGCCAATAGGCAGTTTTATAATTGCCGCTTCTATCCGTTATATATGTGGAACGTACATGAGGTATTGCTAAGCTCCAATTTTCAAATTCACGTGTTTCTTTAAACCAAGAGTCGGGGTTTGAAAGGGTGCGGGTTATAGCAACTGGGATTGCTGAATTACCGGGTAACGAGATGTCGACCTGCTCAAATCGTATGTCACCTGTGAACATACTTATTTTATCGCCCAATAATCCAGTGGTAAGTGATGCTAACTCCGGATTATCGTTGATATTCTCGAAAATATTGTAGCCATAATCTTTTACTTCAAATGCACCTGCGAAATCACCACCACCATCATCAGGAGGCCCAAATACTGACTGAGCTTGCGCTGTCTCTTTCGTATGTATCCTGGTTGCTGGAGTATACTCATCCTCGATTTCAACTTGTCCAAACGTTGGCAATGAAATCAGTATAAATACGACTGCGATTAGATATAACTTGAGGGATAACAATAATGTAGCCATGCTCATCATAGTCCTTTTAAATATAGAAAAACGAATGTGTAATTGGTTTATTACTTCCCATGCGTAACGTATATTTTTAAAAGACAATGACCGATAGCGTTGAAACTGATCTAAAACAGGTTAAAAAATCACACCAAGCATTTACTAATTAAACTTTCATTCTGGGTTAATGATTAAAGTACAGGTTAGAATACAATGGTGAAAAAACAACCCGAAAAAGAAAAATCAGATTTTCCGCTATTTTTACTGATATCAAAACAGAATGTAGAATTAATTGAACATTTCTATGAAAACATTCGCATAAAACTGAAAACACTACATGGGTGCAGTAACGAAGAATCAATTATCTGGAGTGAAGCTTGTACTTTTAGGAACGAAGTTCCGCCGAGCTGAACGACACCGCATGGATGCGGTGGCTGGGTGCCACTCATCAGGGGTGAAGAGGGACTTTTTAGCTGCGCAGCAGCGTCCCGCTGAACGACCGGACATGGATGTCTGGGCTGGGTGCCGATCATCAAGGATGTGTTAACGCTGTACTCAATACATCCACGAATCCAACAATCCAAATCCCAGACACAAAAAAACCGACTTGAAGTCGGCTTGTTTATCTCTTTGGTAGACTACAAAGAGATGGTACCAGTGGGCGGACTCGAACCGCCACGCTTATTCAGCAACGGATTTTGAAAAGATCATGTATATAATTGTCATTTTAAAACAATAAGTTAAAATACTCATTAGGCACTTTGCAAATTCTTTGCAAATGCTACCCGTTAGGAAACTGATGACAACTCAACTGCAAAGACATAATATAGACCATACGCTTTATATTTTCATGCAAGATAATAGCCCATATTGGTACGCTAGATTCCAACTCTTTGGCAAGTGGTACTGCAAATCTACGAAAGAGAAAGCAGATAACAAAGATCAAGCTATTGCCAGAGCACATTACATAATGATTGAGAGCCGCATCAAGGCTGAGCAAGGTACTTTAACTAAAAGTAAGCGCTTTCGGGATGTCGCTGAAAAGGCTATATCTGATATGGAGAATGAGCTTGCACATGGCGGCGGAAAAGTCATTTATAAAGACTATATAAATGCACTAAACAAGTATCATATCCCCTACTTCGCCCGCACTTATATCACATCGATAGATCAGCAGAAACTTCGAGATTTTGATCTATGGCGTATCAAAGAAGCGGGACGTGTACTCGCTAAGTCTACAATCCTAAATCATAACGCAGCACTGCAAATGGTCTTTAAGCAAGCAATCGAAAATCAGTGGATGCTTCCAATACAAGTACCAGTATTATCAAACAAAGGCACTCAAGGAACCCGACGGGCATCATTTACCCCTGAAGAATATGATCGCCTTTTACATAAAAACGCTGCAATGATTAAGAACAGCAGAAAGCAAATAACTGCTGATATCAGGCAACTACTATATTTCTATATGGAGTTTGCGATAAATACTGGATTGAGGCCAGGAACAGAGCTAGATAATTTGACTTGGGGAGATATTCAGGTCGAATCTCACGGTCACAAAAGTCGCTTCTTTATCACGGTAAGGAAAGGTAAAACGACGAAACATACTGGTACTCGCCAAGTCGTTTGTAAGCAAGCCATATTTGATGTTATCCAACTCATGACGTTAATTCATAAGAGTAGAAAAGCAACTGACCTTATATTCCGCCTACCTGACGGCGAAACTACTAAAGAAATAGGTCCTGCATTCGCTAGACTCCTTAAAGAGTCAGAGTTGAAAAACTCTCCCGCTGGCACTCGCACTATGTATTCACTTAGGCATACATATATTACATGGGAGCTAATAGCCCAAAGCGTCTCTATCGATGTACTTTCAAGACAATGTGGCACCAGCATTCAGATGATAGAACAACACTACAGTCACGTTGTTCCCAAGATGTATAGTAATCAATTATCAGGTATTGATATGCCTGTTGAGATTAAAGAAATTAAGGATAGATTTGATGTGCCAGATGAAACAAAGGAGATTTTCGCAAGTAAAGCTAAAGAATGGGCGAATAATTATAGAAGACGTGGATGCATCTAAACAAGACGCGATAACTGTAACTTTTATTTACCCAGTCTAATTTATACATTTGTATTAATATTAATAACCTAAAAGCTATCTGCACAGTTTCACACCGTGCAATAATACTCCCCAAGAGTTGATATTAGATCTGCTCTGATACTTCAAAAGCAAAACTATAAACAAGGAACGTTATGAGTAAAGTTAGTTATATATTTATTGGAATATCGGCGGCCATAAGCATCTATCTTTTCGTTTCTTCATGGGAAACTGAAAACAGAGAGATGAAATATGCTTTAGATGCAAATAGCTTTTTAATGACTTTTGCGTCCAACAGAGATTATCCTATGGCATGTCACGATGAGTACGTTGAATTAGCTCCTGCTGAGCTCGATGATACCGAATTACTTCAAAAAAGTGATTTTATAAAAATTGTGGACAAAGCTTTTATGGTTTGCGCAACTGAGTTTCACGTTAGAATTTTACCCAATCTGTTAAAGAACATCGTCGAAGTTGCGTATATCCCAAGTCGCACTACAATCCCTTATGAATTAACAAAACGAGTACTCCTTCCGAAAGAGGTAGATAAAATTGATAGATGTAGTGATTTAATTGAGCCAATGATAAAATCCTGTCCCCTCCTTTTGAAACCCTATATTAAAAATACAATGCCCGAGAAGAGTTCATGACATTAGGAACAGGTAGCTAGATTTAAGCGAGCTACAAGAGTCACATATTTCACTTTTCGGTGGTTCACATAAATATAGTTTTTGTTAATAATGATTAACAAAAGCTGGCTGTACTTTTTCAGCATACAGCCAGCTGGGTTTCTACAATACAGGGGACAGAGCAGGCAGCTACATTGTAAAACTAACGCTAGCGAATATAGTTCTGGGTAAGCCTACAAAATAACGGTAGTTACCAAATGAAATATCCGCCCGCTCTGCATATTTACGATTGGTTAGGTTATTGACTCGCAAAGATAAAGTTAGATCCTCATAAACCTGCCAAGTCGAATGCAAATTAAATAGCTCATGGCCCGCATAAGTAGCTGTATTCTCAGGATCTAAATAGTATTCATCCATGTGAGACCATTCTAAACGAAAATTAACAGAATCCAGAGCTTGCCAATGTAGCCTAGCCCCAGCTAAAACTTTAGGGGCAGTATCAATATAGTTACCTTCAATATTTGTATTCGACAAGGTCAAATCCGATTTATAAGTGTGCCTTCCCCACCCCAAATTAGCATCAAATTGTAAGTTCTCAGCTAATACAGCACGAAGATTGAACTCTACGCCCGTGTGCTGTGTTTCGCCATCACTGATATTCTGTCTTTGGGTATCTTGGAAAATGACGTTTTCTTTTTCCATATTGTAGACCACTATTTCCCCTTGCAAGCTATCCCACGCCGCTTTCCATCCTAGTTCGATGGAAAGCACTTCTTCTGCATCTAAGTTTGCAATTTGTTGACCGCTTTGCAAACGAAACAGTTCTGTTGCTTGCGGTGCTCGAAAACCAGTGCTTAGATTAGAGAAGATAGTCTGATTAGGGGAGATTGCATGCAATAAACCGACGCGCCATGACCATTGGTCGAAATCAACGGATTGATCAGATGGACGAGTAAAACGGCAACCTTCAACCCCCTCATCACATGCATCGCCGTCACTCAGGTGGTTTTCGTAGTCATACTTTGTCATATCAAACCGCGCACCAACACTAAGCTGTGTATTTTCGCTAATGAACCATTTTGTATGTACGAAGGGTGATACAAGTGTTGCATCTACGTCATAATCGTAGTGAATGCCTGGGGGAATAGTTGCCGAAAAATCCTCTGCTTGCGACTCAATTAATTCGCCACTGGTGAGGTCAATATCAATGCCTGATATAAACTCAACTTGTGCAAAATGTTTTTCGTATTGTCCTTGAACGCCAACGCTTTGTTGACTGTTTTCTTCAACAGCTTGCCACGGTAAATAATGCTGTGAAAAGCGCATATCTGTCCAACGCACGTATGGTGTCAGTTTAAAAACACCTTGGTCAATCTCAGTTTGCCACTGACTGTGGGCACGCACACTTTTGGATTCCCGATATGCATCAGGATTTAGATTGACTCGACGTAAATCATCGTCTTTGTAACTCAATTCACCTTGTATAAAACCCGCAGTATCTTGATCCAAATTAGCGTAGCTCAGTACATTTTTAACTTGCCACCTGCCTATTGCTTGTTGATGTATTAAGTCAAATTTTTGCTGTTTAAAACCGCTGTCATTTTGATAACCGTCGTCATCAGTAATATTGCCCAATATGGCAAAGCCGGCATCCTTTGTACCGCGGCTAAAAGTGCCTTTTAACCGATGAAAGCCGTATCCACCAGCATCGACAGCAACCGTATTTTGCACACCTTCTACATCAGCACTAATCACATTGATCAAACCATGAACAGCATTAGAGCCATAAAAAACACTGTTTGGCCCACGAATGACTTCAATTCTATTGGCTTGTTCAGAGTTCACATCGAACAATTGATTAGCATTGCAAAATCCAGGAGCTCTTAACGAAATTCCATCTTGTGCAAACAGAAAAGCGCCACAACCTCCGGAACCGGTGAAAACCGGTGAGCGGATCGCAGTCAAATGCTCTTGACCATTGCCACGACTAATCCAACCACCCGGAACGCTATGAAACAATTGATTAATATGTTGATGCCCAACTTCATCAATTTCGCTTGAATCGATAATGCTGACACTACTATCAGCTTGTGTGATTGCTATCGGTTGACGGGTTGCGGTCACTGTAATTTTCTCATTGATTTCTAATGATTCAGCATATGTGTAAATAGAAACGCTGCATCCAATCATAGTGAAAAGGCGGCCCCATATAACTTTAAACTTCTTACGTCTCATTCTCTTACCTTGTTAAAAATGTGTTTTGACTAGGGCATGACCGCAATTTTTATGATTGAAAACACGCCTGCTTTCCAGCTTTATAAATTCAAGAAGGGCTATCGAAAACGTAAATTATTTGAACTTAACTGCTGAATATTTTTACAACCCATTAAACGCATATCACGCTCAATTTCGGAACGCATTAGACCAAGGGCTCGTTCCACTCCTGGCTGGCCTGCTGCGGCTAATCCATATAAATACATACGTCCAATCCCAACCGCTTTCGCACCAAGAGATAGGGCTTTTAGTACATGTGTCCCTCGTTGTACGCCGCTATCAAATAACACATCAATTTTGTCGCCGACAGCATCTACGATTTCAGCCAAATGGTCGAAAGAGCTTCGCGAACCATCCAGTTGCCTACCACCATGGTTCGATACCACTATGCCGGTGCACCCTATAGCTACTGCCTTGCGGGCATCTTCCACATTCATAATGCCTTTAAGACAAAATTCTCCCCCCCAAAATTTCACCATTTCCTCCACGTCTTGCCAATTCATTGAAGGGTCAAGCATCTCGGTAAAATAGCCACCAATTGAACTAGCACCACCTTTCATATCAATATGTGCTTCCAATTGCGGTAGCGAAAACTTTTCATGGGTTACATAATTAATTCCCCATAACGGTTTTGATGCAAATTCCCACAGTCCTTTTAAATTGAGTTTAAATGGAATCGAAAAACCGGTTCGTAAATCTCGTTCTCTATTTCCGCCTGTAATGGAATCCACTGTTAACATCATAATTTTAATATTGGCCTGTTTAGCGCGCTCCATCATGGCCCGATTCAAGCCGCGATCTTTGTGAAAATAAAATTGATATATCTGAGGTGCGTTAAAATTTTTAGCTATTTCCTCCATGCTAACGGTGCCTAAAGAAGAAACGCCAAAAAGTGTTCCAAATTTGTCTGCAGCTGCGGCAACAGCGCGCTCCCCTTGGTGATGAAATAAGCGTTGCAATGCGGTTGGTGAACAATAAACGGGCATCGGTAATTTGGTTCCCATCACTTCAACAGACATATCAATCTTTTGCACACCAGTTAATACACTGGGCACGAGATCACATTGATTAAATGCTTCGTTGTTACGTCTCATAGTCACTTCGTCATCAGCACCACCATCGATATAATCAAAAATGGGACTAGGCAGACGTTTCTTAGCAAGTTTTCTAAAGTCCTGAAAATTATGACACTGATTTAATCTCATTCACTTTTTCCTATTTTAAAGCTGGGTTTAAATTGATTAAACTGTTTAGACAAAGAGTATTAGATTGATTTATTCAAGGCTCTTTTGAATATATTCAGGTGAAATAGCCATTGCTCGAAGTGGTGAATTATTCATATCATCTTCACGGTTTTTGGTTTGTTTAATAGTGTAAAATTTATTAATGGAGATATAATTATGCACGCTTTCAAATCGTTGCGGCCCAGGCCATAGAATACGAATCTCATCAACAATATCGGCATCGGCTAAACCAAAATGTAATTCAGCGGGAGAGCTTGAAATAAAGCTCCCTCCGGAGCGGACCTCTTGCAATTGCGTTATGCCATTCGCCGTCACATAGACTTTTGCACCTATAGCTTGGGTATTTTTTCCTATTCCCAGCAAAGACAAATGGATAAAGCCATTTCCCTCTGCTGAAGATGCATTATTTTTATATAACAGTAAGCGCTCTTGGTGGTTACTAACGAGAATATCAACATCACCATCTCTATCGTAATCCAAGCAAGCAACCCCTCGCCCAGATAGCGTATCGGTAATTCCTAATTCAGCGCTTTGTTCGGTAAAACTGCCGTCTTGATTAGACATAAACAATCGACTAGGTGTCTTTGCAAACTCTTGCATTGAGCGCTTTAATTTCATGTAGGCAAATGGATTACCCAAATGCTTACTTAACTCAACATCTAGATCAAAGCCATTTACATGAAAGATATCTGGCCACTGATCATTATTAAAATCAGCAAAACATGCTCCCCATGCCCATAATCCCTCAGCAACGCCTGAGTCATCGGTAACGTCGGCAAATTGGCCATCCTGATTATTGTATAAACGGTTTCCCTCAGTGCCCCAACTGCCTTCCGCGACACCATTGGGATCCGACACACTGCTAACAAACCAGTCTAAATCGCCGTCATTATCGTAATCAGCTATGGCACTGCCCATGCCATTTTTATCAGTGAGCTGCGACAGATTAGTCGTTTTTTCAAAGCTACCGTCGCGATTATTTCTATACACTTGACTGGTTTCAAAGTCGGCTGCCATTAAAATATCAGGATAACCATCGTCATCGATATCTGAAAAAGCACCAGTAAAGGTAAAATCGGTATTACCAATCATATCCATTAAATCCGCACCTTCATCTGCTGGTACAAATGCTAAAGAATCTTCTGTACTAACGTTTTCCCATAGATGATTAGGCTGCTGACCACCTAAACCGGGTCCTCGCCAATGAGTAGTTAATGCATCTAAATCACCATCCAAATCATAATCAGCAAAAGCAAAAGACCAACTGGTTAATTGCGCGACAATGCCAGAATTTTTAATTGGAATAAATTTTTGATTATTGTGATTTAAATAGAGTGTTGGGCTTTGGCTATGCTCTTCACCACCTAACTCACCTGACACAGAAGATAAATCAGGATGAATCAAGTTCGAGGTGATAATATCTAAATCGTTATCACCATCAATATCCACCATAGCAACACCATTGGATAACTCTTTTGAGGTAATGCCCCATTGTTTTGAAATATCTGTAAAACTACCATCACGGTTGTTTCGGTATAAAACGTCAGGGTAGCCATCACCAGTTGGCTGAAAAATATCTGGCCAACAGTCGCCATCAACATCTCCTGCCGCCACGCCACCACTAAAAATCAAACGTTGTGCAGATTCTAAATTGTAAAGGGGCCAGGAAATATGGTGCCGCTTCGTTAAGCCGGAACTCAGCGCTACTTCTCTAAATTTGTGAGGGATATTTTTAATCTCGTTTGTTTCAACTTCTTTTAGCTGCGCTACTTCGCAGCCAAACAATTGTGATTCGAATATAAGCGCGTTAATCAGCTGTGATGGTTCGACCATATTTTGAGAATGGCTCACCATAGTTTTACGTACATCGGCTAAAGGCTTAGGTGGAGGTGTAAAATCACCTATTTTAGCGTTCAAACGTAAATTATCCGGCGGGGTTTCATTCTCGCGAGGCACCCAAACGGACAGGCACTTTTGATCATCGATACAAGGATCAGTTAGTGCACCGAGAAATGCCGCAAGGGCTTCACTTTGATGACTATTAAGCTGTACATCTGTAGGCAGTTTGCTGACACCATTTTTTCGCTGTTGAAGTAAAAATTCTAAGGGTTTTTGCGAGTGTTTTTTAGCGTCTGGATTCAGGTCGCTGACATATTGCATCTGTGGATTATTCGAAAAGCTAAAGTCGTAATTTTCTATGGAGCTGACGGGATCAATATGATGCGCTATTACTTCGGATAACTCAGTAAACGCACCTGAGTGCGTATATGGTGAGGTTGCGGTAACGTTCAATAAAGTCGGTGTTCTGAACGCAAATCTGTCATTGTCATTCTGACTTACATCTCTGCGGCCGAAATCTTCACCATTTGGCTGCTTACCTTTACCAAATTGTGGTACTGCAATATTATGAAATTCTTCATCGGAGAAAATAGGTGGAGTATGACAAGCAACACAGTTAACGCCACCGTGTTTTGCTTGATTGAAAAATAATAATGCGCCTTCAATTTGCAAGTCCGTTAGAGCTCTTTCATTACCTTGAACATAGGCATACCAATCGTTATCTATCAAAACTTGTGTAGATTGATAATAGGAAATAGCTTTTTCAATATTGCTAAAGTTAATTAACTTATCAGCATCGGCGTTTGGTGCGTCAAATGCAGCTCGAAATAACGTTAGCCATCCTGAATTAACGTCAATCTGTTTCATTCTTGCCACAAGAGCGTCACGAATGCCTTCATGGGTTTGTGACGTGGCGAAGCTATAACCCAGCATTTCGTCATTTGACACCACGGGAAAACGGGTTTGACTAGCGAGCAAATCATTACCTGCACCGATGTCGCCTTGCCATAAATTGCTATCTGGGGTCCGGTGATTTTGGCCCTCACCGCCATTCTTAAACTCTTCGTCTAAAACAAAAACCCGTCCATCGTAAAACATCGCACGATTATACAATGCAGTATTAAAGGTACTTTGGGCGTGACGGGCTACATTTGGCGAACCGTCGGCGTTAGGATCTGCAGAAGACTGCCAACTATGCCATCGACCGGGCCCAAGTATCTCGGGATCATAAGCAGACTCACCAACAGGTAGACTAAGTTTATCCCCACCCGCTAAGTAAGGGTGGTGACAACTAGCACAGGCAACATCTTTATTGCCGCTTAACCCGCGACTAAAAAATAACTCTTTTCCTAAAGCGAAAAGAGGTGAATCCGTTGGCTTTTTCACTACCGTAGGCAATAATGGGTAGGATTTTTCAAGTTTGTCAAGTACCGCCCTGAGCATCACTCGGTCGTCATTTTCCTTCTGTTGAGTTGTGCTATCAATGCCAGTACAACTCAACAGAGATAATAAGGCAGTGGCTATGCAGATACACAGCCTAACCACTGTAACGTGCACAAACGCCCACCTTTGCAGTTTATTTTCCTGCACTAACTGATGCACAAGATTCACCCCGTAAATAGGTGTTGTTTACAAATCGAATTTCCAATTTCCCGTCGTTAGCAGCAATCTTGTTTATTTTACTTTTACCTTGATAAATGTGTGACGACAGCCCATTTTCGCTGCCAATACTCATACAATTTGGACTGTAAATCGCATTATATTCCTGCTCACCATTAATCTGCTTTTCAAACACTGTAATAACACCCGTTCCGCATTGAGCCATGGCGTAAATATCATCACTTTTGTCGTAGACCTGAACGTGTTCTTCTGTTTCCTCGTCAATCCAATGAATATGTTTATCTGGGGTTCTAACAAAAAAACCACCATTACAACTCACACCCGTTATTGGTTTGGCTGCGGCCAATACTGTAGATGAAATAACAAGTCCTAAAAATAATTGTGAAACAGCAATTAAACTAACACTTACTTTGTGCATAATTGACTCTCTTACGTTATTAGTTAAATAGTCCTTAATGACTATGTTTAATGTGAGTTAACGCCTCTATCGCGGAGGTTTGCCAAATCCTATCCAGCTATTAAATTCTGCAGCAACTACCAATTCATCATTTTCTGTAGTTAACGCCAATGCTGGTAATTTTCTTGGGGCTGGACCAGAGACAACTCCACCACCATCTTTAGGATCAAAAACAGATTGATGACAGGGGCACATGTAATTTTCCTCTTCCTCTACCCATGCGGTTACTGGACAACCGGCATGCGTACATATTGCGGAATAAGCAACAATCCCATCAACAGATAAAGCTTGCGTATCTTGTGATAGTGATACCATTGACAGCTTTTGGATAAGAATCTGGTTATAGCGAGATCCATCACGAACTTCGCCAGTCTTAGGATCAACAGGCACCACTAGCACTTGCTTATCGAGTTCAATTAAATCGGATATTTTGATTAGTGGTCCCTGTAAACGCTTACTAAAATAGGTAAAACGGTCACCCACTTGCGGAGGTAACATACTTTCTGGTGATTTTTTCTTAATTGCAGCTAATGCTAAATTTCCAGTGAAATAATTCACCGCGGGTATTGCTAGCGCAAGATACTTCAATAAATTGCGTCTCTTAAAATCGGTTCCTTTATTTTGATTGGGTTGGGCACAACCACAGCATGCAGTTTGTTCGATATCGTCATGCTTATTATTATTTTGTTCTTTCATTGCTACACCTTAAACTTCAGCAGGCTAAATAGACTTTTACTTTTTTATTTTTCCAGGAAAATGGGGGAAGACAAAAGCGCCTCCCCTACAAACGCTAAGCGTCAGGTAATGCGAATACCCAGATTACGCCTCCCTCTGGCACATCTGCGATCCACTCGCCGCTTTTGTCTTTTGCAGCTAAAACACCATTGGTCCAATGAGGATCAACACCGTATCCAGCCGTGATCGCAATATATTGTTTTCCATCAACTTCATAGGCGACGGGTGGTGCAATTGCAGTTGAGTTTAAGGGGAACTCCCAAAGTACTTCTCCGGTTTTTGCATCAAATGCACGTAACATGCGATCGTTAGTGCCCGCGCTGAATACAATATTCCCTGCGGTAGATAGAACAGGACCCCAATTCATTGTTTTGCCGTAATCGTGCTGCCAAACTTTTTCTCGTTTGTTAACATCCCAGGCTTGCATTTGACCAACACCTTTGCTCTGGTCAGCCAAGTAAACATCTAAATCGGGAATATCAATACCAGCCCAGAATTGCCCTGAAGCAGGTTCAACATCATCTTGGAATTTACCTTTGAAAGAATTACAGATGTTATCGTTTGCTGGAACGTACATCATCCCAGTGTCTGGATTGTAGGATTCGTAAGGCCAGTTTTTACCACCCCATAAACTTGGGCAGTAAGAAACACGCTTACCAGTAACCGGAACATGATCGTAATCATAAGTTGGTCGGCCAGTCTTAGGATCTAATGATTTAAATGCGTTATTGGCTACAAAAGGTTTACCTTCGAGATATTCGATCTTACCTTTACCATCTCTTTCTAACCAATACATGTAACCGTTACGTTGAGGAGAAACTAAGCCTTTAACTTTCTTTTTACCGTCTTTAAGGCCATCAATAAGCATAGGCGCATTCATCGCAGCCCAATCCCAAGAGTCATTATAGTGATATTGATAATGACCTTTGATTTTACCTGTATCAGGGTCCATAGCTATTGAAGAGGCTACATATAAATTGTCACCAGGACGTTGATCACCTAACCAAGGAGAACCGTTTCCAACACCCCAATAAAGAATATCTTCATCCGCATCATAGTTACCCGGCATCCACATGCTACCGCCACCATATTTCCATGCGTCTGGACGTTTTCCTTCTTTTTTCCACGTCTCATGACCCGCTTCACCGGGTCCTGGAACACTATAAGTTTTCCAAGCGGTTTCACAGGTTTCTGCATCCATCGCTTCTAAAAAACCACGCACACCGTATTCACCACCTGACGGACCAACAAGAATTTTACCTTTCACCGGAGTGGGTGCAGAAGTGATATACGCACCGATACTCCAATCGCCAATCTGGCTTTGACACAAACGTTCACCGGTTGCTGCATCTAATGCATTGAGAGTGCCATCAAGGCCAGCAACGTAGACTTTATCACCCCACAATGCCACGCCACGACTAGTGTTGTGCATGACACTTAAATCATAAGGGTTGTCGTGTTTATAGCGCCAATACAGTTGTCCGGTCTTAGCATTCAAAGCAATGACGTTATTGTATGGCGTAGATACAAACATAACACCATTGTTGATTTGCGCTGGTGCTTCATGACCTGAATCTAGATTGGTTGAGTACGTCCAAACCGGTGTAAGTTTACTCACGTTCTTAGAGTTTATTTCTTTTAGCTTGCTGTACATCCAGCCTTCATAATTACCCTTAGGTAGCAACCAGTCTTCCGGAGCAGCCTCTACTAATCGTTTATGAGTAACAGTTTTATAGTTTTCAATTTTTTTATTAAGCGTAGTCAGGTTTGCTGCTGAAACTGAGTAACTCGACATCAGTCCAACAGCTCCTATACAACAACTAAGATATTTCATTTTAAATACTAAAGATTTCATTATTATCCATGCCCCTGTTTGATTTTTTGATTGTCGAACTAGTAAATCAATTAACATGCCAATAACATTGAAATCTCACAACATTCATAACCATATGTTTTATATGCATTTAACTTATTTTTCTGTAAACCTTTCAATAACACTTTTTAAAATAGTACACAGGTGTTGCAGCATAAATGCGAAAATGAGACACCTAAATTTTGTACAAATTGAATTTTTATATATTTGTCATAAAAATGTTAAACATCTAAAATTTCAGTGTTATGGTGAAACGACACGTTTAGTTGGTTAGTACAAAAAAATAGTAGAAACTTTGCTGTTTATTCTGAGAATTTAATCGCTTCGGAGCATGGATAAAATGAGACAAACACCTCAACTGAAATCAAGTAATGATGTCATCGCTTTTATGACAGGAAACTTCAAAGAACGAGATGTTAATCCGAATGAAACGATCCTAAATTCTTGGCAGAGAAGTATTCTAAAATACGGTTTAGATCCCCATAAACAAAGAGAAGTAGAGATTTTAACCAGCAGCGAAATGCATCAACAACTGCAAAGACAAGAAGATTTTCTGAGTATTGCTAGGCATGGCGTAACAGCGCTCGCAAAACGAATTTCAAATGCAGGATTTTCAGTTATTTTGACTGATGAAACAGGCTTAACTTTAGACGCAAAAATACCCAATAGTATGCGAGATAAATGTCAGAGATCTGGACTCCGAATTGGTGCTGGTTGGTCAGAAAAACAAGTTGGTACCAATGGAATTGGCACCTGTTTAGCTGAAAAAGAATCGATTATCGTTCATCAACATGAACATTTTTTTGCTGAACAAAGCCAATTAAGTTGTTCGGTAACACCTATTTTCGATCCAATGGGCGAATTAAGAGGATGCTTAAATGCCTCTTGTTTAGGTGCCTCAAAAAATAAAGAAAATCAATTTCTTACGTTACAAATGGTTATGATGTACGGAAGAATGATAGAAAATAGTTATTTTCGACAAGCCTATCGTCATCAAGTCACCATGAGTATTCGCCCTACAGAAAGCTTTGCAGATTTGATTCAAGAACAACTTTTAGCAGTTAACGAACGGGGTATCGTTGTCGGAGCTAATCGTTCTGCATTTGCTGAATACGACTCGCTATTGTCACCAGGACAACAACTTCCAGGGAGTCAAATAGAAGATATTGTTGGCCAATCAATTGATGAATTACTGACTAAAAGTAAAGGCGGAGGTGTGGTCGTCCGCTCCTTCTCACCTAAAATGCTAGAAGAAATCGAAATAGGTTTACGAGTACCATCAAGTAAATTAAATACTATACAGCCGGATAGTAGACGCAAACCAGCAGAAAGCTTGGCAATGAAAGCCCACCCTACGTTACAGCAACTAGCGGGTGAAGATCCGGTTGCGCAGTTACAAATAAAACAAATACTGCGAGTCATTAATAAGGACATTCCGTTTCTCATAACAGGTGAAACCGGTACCGGAAAAGAAGCCTTTGCTCGGGCAATTCATCGTGCTAGCGATCGTTCAGACGGCCCCTTTATTGCGTTAAATTGTGCAGCAATTCCTGAATCTTTAATCGAAAGTGAGTTATTCGGGTATCGCAGTGGCACGTTTACCGGCGCCAATAAAAATGGCATGAAAGGTAAATTAGAATTAGCTAATGGCGGGACTATATTTTTAGATGAAATAGGAGACATGCCGATTCAGCTGCAAACTCGCCTTTTACGTGTTTTAGCTGAGAGGGAAACTATACCTCTTGGCGCATCTGAGCCTACTCATATTGATATTCAAGTTATCTCAGCTACCCATCAAAATTTACAAGAATTGATCAGCCAAAAACTATTTCGGGAAGACTTCTATTATCGCTTAAATGGGATGTCCATCGAATTGCCAAATTTACGAGATAGAGCAGACAAAGACGTTATAATAAAATACCTATTAAAAAATCTAAATCCTGAGCAAGAAATCCGCGTATTAGAGTCAGCTAGCAATATCTTGCATAGCTATCATTGGCCTGGAAATATCCGTCAATTAATCAGTGTTCTAAAATTCGCAGAAGCTTTGTCGGAAGACAACACAATCGAGGCAGAGTGCCTACCCAAAGATATAAGATGTTCCAGCATACCGATTCAAAATAAGGGATTTATTGATGACTCAACGGATCAAAGTAAGACCCTTTCAAATTATGTGGGAAACCAAGAAGGTCAACGTCTGTTAGAAACCCTCAAGAAGTACCGTTGGAATATAACTCAAGTTTCTGAAGAGCTGAATATCTGTCGTTCTACTGTGTATCGAAAAATGCGCAAATACAACATTATTCAACCCAATGAAATTTATTAGTAATCGCTTAAACTGCTAATTCCTCCTATCTTACCCAGAGTATCGTAGACTTGAACTTGGCGAATTTGTGCAATAAGCTCGTCTTCATATTAATGCAGCGCAATGTTACATTGATAAACTTTGGTAGCATCATCGTCAGATGTTATTAAATCTGCTTATTGGTTTGCAGTTATACTGTCTAGGTCAATTACAAATACTTGCACTCCTAGTTTAGCTAGTCGATAACATAAACTTCGACCAAGGCCGCTTCTGTCACCAGTAACTAAAGCTGTTTTTCCGGATAAACTTTCGCTCACACTTTAACTTCTACTATTTCAATTATAGTGACAGTATCTATTCGAGATGCTGCAAACGATAAAATTCTGTAGCTGTTTTTGACCAAATTTGTGTTTGTTGTTCAGCAGTCAGGGTAGCTAAAAATACTTCAGTCAAAGTAAGCCACTGGTTATAGTCAGTAGCCAAACTCAGTACTGGCCAATCGCTACCCCACATCAGGCGAGAAGCACCAAAACTTTTTAGTAGGTGGCTCATGTAGGGAATCAAAATATCAAAATTTGGGTTGTATCCAGCTTCAGTCACCAAGCCCGACAATTTGCAATAGACATTTGGCCTTTTAGCTAATGCTTGAATGTCTTCCTTCCATTGTGAAAACTGCGTTTCAGCAATATTGGGCTTTGCAGCATGGTCTATCACAACTTTTAAATTTGGATAGCGATCAACCAAAGTTATTAATTGCTTTAAATGTCGAGGTTTGACTAAAGCATCAAAACACAAACCGAGTTCCGTCAAGGCTTTAAATGCAGGGGCGAACTGAGGTTGAAGCATCCAATCATCATTTAGGATATCTTGAATCATGGGCCTAATGCCCTTGAAATATGGGTTATTTGATAACTTAGCTATATTATATGGCGCATCGATATGTTGCATGTCTATCCAACCGACCACACCTAAAATAAAATCAGTGCTGTGAGCAAGAGACAACATGTAATGGGTTTCGGTCATATCTGGCACAGCCTGCATTATCACGGCTTTATCAATACCCGACTTTTTGAGATGTGGCCGTAGCTCATCGGGTAAGAAGTCTCGATAAATAGTACCCATATCCTCAGTCAACCAATTGTGATGACCAAGCTCCCGTTGCCAAAAGTGCTGATGGCTATCGATACGCATGCGGAATAACTTTGCTTTTTTGGTGGAGAGCCACTGGAGCTACTTTATCCAATAAACCAGCTGTATTAACGTGTTGCCAAACCTCACTTGGATTGGTAAGGAGTTGCGGTGGAGCGAGAGCATGATTACAGTAAGCGGTGCTTTTACCATTAGCGCCTGATGCTGAAATTCCTATGTTGTAAAGTCCGCCAATGGTAATCGAACAGATTTTTGCCTGGCATTTAGGTAAAAATGTCTGCAACGATTGTTGCTCTATTAGACTGTTTCGGACGGCGAGCAAAAAATAAACGCAGTCACCGTAATCTATTGCTTTATAGCCGCCTTGCATCGTTATAGGGAAACGTACATCGTTGTCAGCTCCTTGGGTATCACGGGCGATATGACGCATACATAAAATACCAATTTTATCTAAGCTTAGACGCTGCATACTTTGGTAGAGATACCCCATAGGGCCGCAGCCAAACTCTAACTTGTCTACCTTTACACCGATACTGCTAATTTGTCTTTTAGCGGTAACAGGGAGATTGTGCATCTTATTCATCCGATTAATTCTCAAGTAATTAATAGTATGAACACCGGCTTTGTTTCAAAGCACGCTAAAGCCATAAATTGAAGGGGCCCAACGAGATTAGCGCAACACCACACGCTGAGGCAAAGGCAAAGGCAAAGGCAAAGTTGGTACCCGATCGGGAACGGCTGTCCAAAAGTATTCTTTTAATTTTACCATGTTTAACCACAGTTATTTGTCGAGGCGATTCGAGGGATTCCCTTGCATCTAAATTAGGTAGTTTATAAATAGGCATCTTTGCTGCATCCGCGCGATATAATGTAGGTGCAGACAGTTTATGCTGCTGAATCAAAAAGTTTATTACTAATGATCCAAGCCAAAATGCACGAATGGATTTTAGCCTTTCCGTATCGACTTTATTCATTAAGATATTGTTTATAAATATTACCAATTGGTCGATAGACATATTTTTTAGCTAACCTAATTTCGCGTGAAGCATGGTGTGTTATTTCTTCACTATATATCTTCAACAATGTCCTTCACTTTCTGCAAATAAATATGCTCTGGAATTTGCCCTTGTAAATATAATTTTTTGAGCTTTTCTAAACGTATTTCTATATCTGATTCGTTTTCTTGACTGACCCTGCGAGTTACGGGTGCAGAAAAAATAAGTGTACTTTTATTGTTTTTAATACCTGCATCTGTAGTAGGGACCTCAGTATGCATTTCTGCGATATTCGTTTTCGTTGACTGTTTAGCATATTCAGCTAAGTCAATTTTAATCCAATCAGGCCGTTGGCTCACTCGCGTTATACCGTCTGATAGTTGAAGTTGCCAGTCATGATTTGGCGATGATGCATAATCACCTGTTGATAACTTAAAACCTCTCAGTTCCGCCGCTGATGCAAACCGTAAATTACTGACGCTGTTACCTGCTCGAATATATTTCTTTTGGATATCCACTTGGGCTTCAGCGACTAGCAAATAAAGATATTGTCCGGCTAGATATATTGTGCCGCTCGTATATAAAGTCTCATCTCCTATACCGAAAAAGGCAGAGCGACTATCAGACACCAAAAATACTAATACTTGGTTTTCGTCTAAGGTTTGTAAGGTAGTAACGATATTTTCAGCTAATACCTGTGCTTCTTTATCGGAAAACAACGGTTTAACTTCTTCGCTACTGAGCAAAGACGAGAATGCCCCTGTTGTTGATTTGGGTTCAAATTTAAGGGTGGTTAAAGCAGTCAGGAGCTGTGCTTTCGAGATATCCTCAACCTCGTCGCTTGGTTTAATCAATGTTTTGACATTTTCAATGGCTACATAGTCGAGACCTTGCTCCCAAATAACTTGTTCATAACCGTATAGATTGGATACGAATCCGATCGAAACCGAAATTGCAATAAAACGTTGCAAGCTGTTCATTTAAATTAATACCTTGTCATTCTGAATTATACTTCCTTAAAAGCAATTAACATACCATTAACACCTTGCTGCCGAACGCCGTTTGCTTAGTTGTCCTGAGAGAGAGCTACAGGTGTTATTATCGCTGCCCTACCAGTTTCTTGTTGTAATTAACATCCACGAATTGAATCTACTAAAATATTAAGAAAACTGTGTCATCTGCGACACTTGCCAATGCAACACATGATGCTTTTACCTTTATAGTATTAATTAATGCTGATTTTTTGTCTCACTATCATAAGCTTACATCTAAAAAAAACACTTTTATAACATTGACTTAACAGTTTTATGAGTAAGTAAACAACAGCTGGTCTGGAGCTTGCACCAGCTCAAAAGTATTGTTTTTATCTAATTAAACAAACAGCAGGATACTAGGTAACAAACTTTCACTCTGTTTATTATTCCGAGCCGGTGCAGTCCTTATAAGGAATATCGTAGAGGCACGGCGCAATAATCCATAACCGACTTGAAATCAAAACGCGGGAGTAATTCAAGCATGTCTGATATACCAGTTTATCGTAATTATATTAATGGTGAGTTTAGCTCTGAGCCAACATCTACCATTGATGTATTCAACCCTGCCAATGGCAGTCTATTGTCTAAGGTCCCTAACTCTTCTGCTGAAGAGGTTGATCAAGCCATTCATGCAGCGCGATCGGCTCAGGCTTCGTGGTCTCAAAGGCCAGCTATCGAACGTGCTACTTTCCTTAAGAAAATCGCTGTAAAAGTCCGACAGAATGCTGAAAGACTAGCTACTGTCATTGTCCAGGAGCAGGGAAAAACACAAGAGTTAGCCGCAGTAGAAGTTAATTTTACGGCTGATTATATCGACTATATGGCTGAGTGGGCTCGGCGCATAGAAGGTGAAGTCGTTACGAGTGATAGACAAGGGGAAAACATCTTTGTTTTTAGAAAGCCCTTAGGTGTAGTTGCAGGCATTCTGCCTTGGAATTTCCCATTCTTTTTGATCGCAAGAAAAATGGCTCCAGCACTTATCACCGGTAATACAATTGTTGTCAAACCAAGCGAGGAGACACCAAACAATTGTTTTGAATTCGCTAAGCTAGTTGCTGAGACAGATTTGCCTTCTGGCGTTTTCAATGTTGTTTGCGGTACCGGACATGAAGTTGGGAATGCGCTCTCTACTAGCCCTAAAATTGACATGATTAGTTTTACCGGAAGTGTTGGTACAGGCTCGCATATTATGGCTGCTGCCGCCCCTAATATTACTAAACTAAATTTAGAGTTAGGTGGTAAAGCGCCCGCTATTGTATTGGCTGATGCGAATATTGATCTTGCTGTTGAAGCGATTAAAAACTCTAGGATCATTAATACCGGACAAGTATGCAATTGTGCCGAGCGAGTTTATGTTCAAGCGTCTGTCGCGGATGAATTTACCAGCAAGTTGAGTAAAGCAATGGCACTCATCAGATACGGTGATCCCATGACGCAAACTGACATCGATATGGGGCCCCTGATAAATAAAATGGGTCTTGATAAAGTAGCGAAAATGGTTGAGCTTGCTAAACAGCAAGGTGCTGAAGTAGTAACTGGTGGTAAATTAGCAGATTTACCACAAGGCTTTCATTATCAGCCAACAGTATTAAGTGGGTGTAACAGTAAAATGGAAATCATGCAAAAAGAAATTTTTGGACCCGTATTACCTGTACAAATTGTTGCTGATTTAGATGAAGCTATTGCTTGTGCCAATGCATCAGAATACGGATTAACTTCTTCCATCTATACAGAAAGCTTAAGTCTTGCAATGAATGCTATCAGTGGCCTAGATTATGGAGAAACCTATATTAATCGCGAAAACTTTGAAGCTATGCAGGGGTTCCATGCTGGAGCACGAAAATCTGGTGTGGGCGGTGCTGATGGTAAGCATGGTTTGTACGAGTATATGCGCACACACGTAGCCTATATTCAGTCCTAAATTAATATCTCAAAAGAGCCTTAACTTAAGAGGCTCTCTTTTTGGTAGCCTGATTAGATGTGTGGATTGTAATGGAAAGGTTAAAACGTAAGTTACAAAAACAAGGTGTTTCAGTTTTTGAATTTTGCATAGAGGAATACGTCAAAAATGTTGTGGCTTTAAATACTGTTAATTATTTCTCTGAACAATCTATTCGCTATGCCAAAACTAATGATACGCGTTCTATGCCAATTTACAGTGCTATTTTAGCTGTTGATGAAAGTGCAAATATTTATACGGCAAAACATATATTTGATGATTTTACGAAGCAGCCTGTCAATCAACGATCGGCTATTTCAATATATGAAAATAATATTTTTGAAAATATGGAAGTTGCCTCTTTTTTTATTCAAAACCTTATTCCTAAAAATATTGCCCCTTTATATAGAATCATTCCTTCAGATTTATCTGATTGTCATTGCTTGTATATAATTAAAAACCTGTAGCCCTCAACTTTTTTATTTACAATTAAAAATACCCATAAAGAAGGGCATATTAACTATGCCCTTAAGGATTTTAGCGGCGAAATAAATAGTTAGAAAGTGACAGAAGCCTCGGCAATAATACCATCCCATTCAGCTCCGCCTGCCGCTCCGAACTCAGTAGCGCCACCACCAGAGAATTGATCTTCTTCTTGTTTAACGTATTCGATTTTAAATAAGGTTGAATCATTCATCCACCAACCTGCACCGATCTGCAATCTTGTCGCATCATTTTCTGTTTCGATTCCTTCACTATCATTTGTTGATTCTTGATAACGAACGGCTATATACGCGCTGCTGGTAAGATCATACTTACCTTCAATTGACCAAAATGACATTTCTGATTCTTGTTCAACATAATCGGTTTGCAAGCTACCTTGTCCATTCGCCCAGCTATAATCGTCACTAGCATTACCATATAACGCATGGACCATGAAATTATCGATTTTATACTGCACATCGGCTTGCCAGATGAAGGCATCGACTCCTGGAATTATTAAAGTATGAGTGCCTCTAGCGCTGACGGGGGTGCTGGCAAACTGATAGTTATCACCATCTCCCAAGCCTATTGCAGAACCAAATGCTTTACCTCTGACAGCTTCAATATCATGATTGGTTTTGAATGTGCCTGCACCAAAAGATAAACCATTAGCAAAGTTTAGTGTTCCTCTTAAGCCGTAATTGTATCCCCGACCATCACTAAAATCCGCGAAAAAATCAGGAGTGGATACGACTGCATCCCAAGTTATATTAGTATCATTTGAAACATCGTGTACGCCATAAACCCAAACACCTTCTTCTGCGGTAATCATATCCACTAGGCCGTTGCCGACAAATGGATTCGCTTGTACTGCTGCACCATCTGAATAGCGTAAAAATGTTTGTGTTGTGGAAATTAGATTCCCTAACCGTAAGCCAAGGCTATCAGTTATATCAAATTGAATCCATGCTAAATCCTGGGAAATGGCAGCGCTACCGTTATTCCAGTCGTTTGGTTCCTCCGCAAGCTCAGCAAAAATAGAGACTCTTTCGGAGACTTGTGCATTAACATTTAGCGCGAAACGTAAGCGATGAAAACCAGAATCAGACTCGGCGTTGGCAGGATTTGCTGCGGCTCCATCAACTTCCATTCCTGCTTGCCATGATTGCATGACTGCACCGCTAAACTGTATTTTACTGGTTTCTGCAGCTAAGGTTTGGCTGCAGATAAAAGAGGTCAGAATCGCTGAGGCGACTTTCAATTTTTTAAATTTAATTTTCATGTTAATTATTCCCAATGTGTAGTGGCCTATGAATGGTTAGCCATCGACTATTTCGCAATTCGTGTGCCATTAAATTTACATTTCAATAACAAAATAAAACTTATAAAAACAATTACTTGTGGTTTTATTTGAAATTTTGGGATGACGCTTGTGTAGCAATCTTGCTTTAGCCATGCGACAAGTGAATGATACTTAGCTAAGAGACGTTATGAGTGAACTTTAGGTAGGGAAAATGAATAGCATAAAGCGCGAGAACTAAGATATGTATGAACTATTTGTTGTTACGGCGAGAGTAAATAATTTGAATAAAGGAAGCTACTCGCGAACATCAATTAGAACACTTAATAACGACACGGCGGAGAGAAACCTTAAGCGTCGCTTTCTAAACCGAATGAAAATGTTTAGCTTTGCGAGAGCCAGTTTCATATGTCGTCATAGGTTCAACAGGCCTTAAAGTCTTCGGTGAAGGTGAGTGAAAAATGTGAGAGCGCGGCAAGGAAAACACTGAGTTTAGTGCGGACTGTATCCTCCGCTCAATGCCATTGCCATTGCCATTGCCATTGCCATTGCCCATGAAATTGTGGCTGGCGAGATATTGGTTGTCAATTTGGGGGATGTGCACATAACGCGAGGGCTTGTCATTCTCTGCAATAACACCCCATAACACCTAGCAAAATAGTCATAAAACCGTTAATACATGTTAACAAAAGCTATGTATCACTGGCCTTTTTCAATATCAAATCGGAATAATTATTCATTAATTCTTTCTTACTATCAATCAACCATTGCTCGTCTATTTTAAAATACTTTAGCTTTTTATCATTCGTCTTGAATTGTTTACGAATACTACTTTTGAGCGATTTAAGATTATATTGAGTTTTATCCTTAAGCATACTCTCTAGTGTTTCATCGGATAGCAGGAAAAGGTATTTTGGGTCAAAAACTTTCAGCTCATCTAGACGATTAGGAGCCTCAAGCATCGTGTTCAAGCTCAAGCGTTTATTACTTTTATCAGCTAAAAATCGAAACTCACACCTAGTAGTAACAGCTAACAAATCCAAAATATCAAAAACCTCTTTATGGTCTTGGGCTTCTTTCAATAATTTTTCATAGATAATTATATGGCTAGACTTTTTATGGTTACCCAGATAGGTTGTTTCTTTGATCTTATCGTTACCAATTGGCCAACATGAAGAATGTATCTTTTTAATAATGTCTCGGTATGCATATAGGTACGTTGACAGCACGCCAGGAATTATAATTCCAAAGTCGATTCGTTTTATTTTCGCCCTTGAAAACAATTGTTGATAACGATATGCACCAAGCCTAGCGCGAATATGTCCAAAGATAGCTACAATTTCCTTGTCCTCGAGACGATCCGGTATAAAGTCGATTCGGATAGATGTCTTACCATTGTCATTCTTTGTCCCATCTGAAACATATAACCTCAACCATGCACGCTCGTTAGATTTTATTTGGAACAGAAATTCGTGTGAGTAGAATGGCCGAGTCTGTTCGATATCTTTATTGGCCTTCCAGTCTCTATTAATTTTTGCAGCGCGTTCTCGCTTTATTGAAAACAAGTCTGATAGCGAAGAATCAGAGATCTTGCATATGCGTAATACTTGTTTTTTGCCTATGGGCTTTATAATGTTATCAATATCATTGGCACTGCAATCAATTGTAAATATCAGCCTGTCACAATCAAGCCGGAGATGTTCCGCTGGATTAGCAAAATACGCCTTTAATAATTTAGACTGATATCGGCACAACTTCTGAGACTGCAAAAGAGAGATATGCAAACCAAGATCACGTTCGAAAGTTTTGCTATCGCAATTAATTGCAGTTAAAAGCTCTGAATTTAAATGACGATTCACCAACTTTTGGTTTGATACGCCAAAAGTGCTACGAATCCATTTTTTTACACTTTCACTTTGAGCCAAAAGACACACCATACATCCTTTATACACATAATATATGTATATCTATTACTTATTGTTAATCATATACTTACAGTGATATTACAGTTACATTAAGCTCATTCTGATCATAAATTTATTATCGTATAAAAATTAAAAAATATTACCTACTATTTTTGTAAACCTCTATCAATTCCTGAAGTAGCTCTGATGCATTAGAAAAATCACCTTTATTTTTCAGATTCGAGAACTTCTTATGAATGGCAACATCTACTTTTATTGTTTTATTCTTACTATCAAACGTCCTTTTACTCAAGAACTTTGAAACATTTTGGGTTAGTTCTGAGTTACCAGAAATAATTTGTTTTCCTACTGCCTTAATACGCTTAACGGCACTCGCATTTATGTAGTCACTTGGTCTATCATCGAAGTGATCAATTTCAAGTTGTAAGCGCTCAAGAAAAGATTTTTTCTTCATTTGAGAAAAATTTATTGCAGATAATTTCCGATGAAGTAATTTTGCAAGTGCAATAGAATCTTTTTGAGCTAATTTATCTATAGCCTTTATAAGATTGGTCTCAAGCATAATTTATCGTATCCGATTTAATTTAATACTTGTCTATGACATTATCATACGTTCGGATACGATAAACTTTTTAATCAAAAAAAACACGAAATAAATTTTCCATGTCGGGTACGAAAAACTAGTTCTTGGATACAATCATAACAATTGATTTCTCATTGATTATTTCGGATACGATAAAAATATAAAGTACCTAACTCGCAATATCGGATACGAAAAAAGTGGTCTTAAATACAGATATAATAACTGCTCTTACATTATTTATTTCGGATACGATTGGCTGAAACTCTATTGATCTTGAACTCATATTCTTAAATCAATCATTTCTAACTTAATTAACTAGGTCAAAAACAGCTCTATTCCTACCCCAAAAGGCTTGCTAGCATATACATAGCAGTTACTGCTAGCACGCCTCTTTTCACCAAAAACCAATCAAATTACACATCAAAACTGGAGTTCATATGACTACAGCGAGTCCACTCGCCCTGTATTTAGGGAGACTTGCGCCTAACAGTCGGCGCTCAATCAAATCACAGCTATACAAAGTTGCTGAGATAATGGAATGGCCGCCGGATAAACGCGACGAGATGTTCCACCAAGTTGATTATCAAACTGCATGCCAAATCAAAGTAGAGCTTATTCAGCACGGCTCATCTGCCAAGTCAGTTAATCGTGCTATGTCAGCCATACGTAATGTGGTGAAAGTCGGCGTTATCATGGGCTTAGTGCCTGAGAATCAGCTTATACAGCTCAGTGCCATCAAGCTAGAAAAGACCTCACAACACCAAGGCAACCCTTTAAATGCGACGCAGGTAAGTACCCTATTCAATCATCTTGCTAAACGCACTAGTATCATCGATATACGTAATCAAGCGATTTTTGCCTTGTTACTTGGCGCAGGCCTTCGTCGCAGTGAATTGGTCTCGCTCAAGCTTAATGACCTAGCCTTAAGCGAAAGCCATTTGGTCGTACAAAAAGGCAAAGGCAACAAACGCCGCACAGCATTTCTTCCTAAATGGTGCCTCGAGCATGTCCATACATGGCTTCTGCTGCGCGGACATGATGCAGGTTATCTGTTTAACCCTGTTAACAAGTCTAACCGCATCAACCTAACGCGTGATATCACCACCGAAAGTGTTTACTTATTAGTACGTCATACCGCGAAGCATGTGGGATTAGGTAATGTATCGCCTCATGATTTGCGCCGCACCTATATTACTCGCTTACTTGAGCAAAACATCGATTTGAATACGGTGCGTCTCATGGCGGGACACGAAGATATCAGCACGACGGTTGTATATGACAAGAGAGACAACAAGGTCATGCAACAAGCGGCATCTGCCCTGAGTTATCGCGCAGCTAATGAGGCAAAATCATGAAAGGTATCAACGGCGCCCTTGCAGCCAGTTATGTAAATGCTCTGCTGACGCATGGCTTAACCGAACGACAGTTTAAACACTTGGACACCGACGTTCTGGCTGAATTAACGGATGCAACCGCGCCCAATAAGAAGCCGTTGTCACTTGCACAGACACGCATCGAATTGGCTAAGGTGGCGCAAACAAGCGTAAACGAAACCATTTCGCATAATGCACGTTTGCTATGTGACATCTATCAGGTGCCTTTAAATGGAGTAAAAGTCATTGAGTACCTCATCACACTAGGCGCATCCAGCGCATTACGGAACTTAGTTGATGAGCTTCATCTATGCGAGCTAACAGACGATATTCATCGTTCGTTGCTAACGCTATTTGGTATCGAAGAAGAAGTTTGCTTTTCATATCTTAGATTATTGACCAATAGAGGCTTCATACAATCCCCCTCTTTAACCGACACAGGGGACATAGCGCTATCAGAAGAGCAGGTTCGTCTACTTACGCGAGCTAAGCTTAAAAGCATAGAGGCCTATTTAGACAGACTGTTGAAGGAAAGCCCCTCAGCCACATTTGCGCTAAAGGACTTCTCGCATTTAGACATAGAAACGTTACATGATTACCTGCGCGAAGCGATTAAACAGCGCGTAAGCGGCGTTAACATTCTTATCTACGGCGATGCAGGAACAGGTAAAACTGAGCTAGCTAGAACCCTCGCCCATACGTTATCTATGTCCTTGTATGAAACCAGAACTACGAACACCAACAATAAACAGATAGAGGAGCGATACGACGAGGAAGGTAATAGCAGACTACGTTTACAGTACCTGTCTTCTATGCAAGGAATGTTAGCTAACCACCCCACTTCGATGTTTGTAGTCGATGAGTGTGAGTCCATTTTTTTGGACAGCGACCAGTACTTCGCAAAGGATACCCTGCACCGCTTAATGGAAAGTAATCCCGTGCCATGTATATGGATAACCAACCATGTGATGTGCCTTGAATCTAGCTTTATCAGGCGATTCAAAATTGTACAAGAAGTCGGTGCCATCGAAGGGAAATACATTAAGCCATTAGCGAAGCAGGCGTTTAAAGGCTTACGTCTGAAACAACCCTATATCGATAACTTACTCACTACCGCTAACATTACACCCTCACATATTGGCAATGCTGCCCATGTAGCTAAAACGATGGGGCGCACGGGGCAATCAGCAGAGCTCGTCGTGTCGGGTATTATTCAAAACACCCTTAAAGCGGCATCGTTATTAGACGCCCCACTACGTTATACATCTGAAATGCCGTTTGATGTGAGCCTGTTAAATATCAAACAGGGTAAAGAGACGGTCAAACAAATTGGCGCAGCTCTTAAGAACCATGCACCTGTTCGCATCCTCCTATCTGGTGAGCCAGGTACAGGTAAAACAGCGTACGCACATTACTTGTCACAACTATATGACTTAGAGCTTGTATCAGTGCGCTGCTCTGACATTTTAAGCAAATATATTGGCGAAAGTGAAACTAACATAGCCAATATATTTCATGACGCACAGCAGCACGGCAACGCGTTATTACTGGATGAAGTAGATAGCATTTTGGTATCACGTGAGCGCGTGACTGAGCAGCACAACATACAGCTTATCAATGAGCTATTAACACAAATTGAGTGCTTCGAGCAGCCCGTGTTCGTGGCGACCAATTACGCAACGCTATTGGATAAGGCGGTACTACGGCGCTTTGATTTCAAACTAGAGGCTCTATGCCTAACACATGAGCAGCGCATCACTTTATTCAGGCGTGTACTGTCACTTAAGCAGTTAACCCAGTTCGAACAACAGCAACTATCTACTCTGACCCAATTAACCGCAGGGGACTTCGCAATCGTTGCGCGTCGTATGCGGTTTCAACCCGATGGTGATTTTCGTCAACAGGCATTGGCTTTGTTAATCGAAGAGAACCGTCACAAGCAACCCAACCACCCTATCGGTTTCGTTTCGAAACCACACTAACCTAAAAGGTAAATCACATGACTACATCAGTATTGAGCTCGCTCAAGGTAACTGCTCGCCCGACTATCGAGCCAAAGCTTCCTATTATTGGCAAACGCATGAAACTCATCGAGAAGCTAGAACAACAGCAAGAGATGGCAACCTGCATGCTTGAAAGCAAACCCTTTGAAGCCTATCGAGAAAAAACGGTGAAAGACCCCGTCACAGGAGAGCGCACCAAGCAGCGCCGCGCTGTTTCAGTTAAACCGTGGTATTACGACAGCGACGGGCATTACTTCTTAGAAGTGAAAGTGAATAACAAGCCGATTGATATCCAAGCAGGCAAGCCGGCCATCGATGTGGGTGATAAAACCGACCTCCCAAAAACTATCGAAACCGTTATTCAGGCTGTGGAAAAAGGCGAGCTAGATACCTTCATCTTAGCCAAAATCACTCCTGCGAAGAAAGTGCCGCAGGCGAAGTCCATTGCTAGCAAAACATCCGGTAAAAGCTAAGTGGCGCTAAACCTCATTATTAGGCTCTAAAAAAAACAGAGCCTTTTTGGGTTTCCCGTTGCGCTTCAACAGCAATTCATCCAGTGCATCCTCAATAAAGAATATCGGTAAGCCGCAGGTGTTATTAGGTTGGTCTAGAGTGTCGTTAGCCTCGTCTTTGTCACTATGAAAGATAATGAATTGCTGAACATGTTGAATGAGCTCTGCTAATGATTGGTTTCGCTCATTCACGTGAATCTCTAGCACCGCTTGTTCATTAAAGGCTGTACTCGCCAGAGCGCAAATAGAAGGAACATGATGGGAGTAAGTCAAGATAGCGATACCTGTAATGTGTACCCACATTCCATCAGGCTCACTGAAACAAATAGTAATGCTCTCATCATCCACTCCCGTAAAACCAGAAGGGAATAACTGTATTTCCGTCTCACCAGCACCATGATTGTGACGGTCAAAAAGTGAACTCAGTATGTGAGTACATTCCGGTAATAGCTCACAAGATAAGTTAGAAAAATCGAATTGAAAGGACACGGCATACTCCATTTAGTTGTGTACCGTTAAATTAGTATTCAGCGCGCCACTCCTAAGTTAAGCAATAAACACTCGAGCATGCGTTGACTCATATACTCAAACCCTAAAAGAGAAATCATTATGCATATTCAATATGAGGGGCTGGCTCTGCCTGTCTCTAAGGCACTCGCAGATGCGTTAGTTAGCATCATCCCTAAAAACGTCGACAACGATGCGATAACCATCAACTTTCGCGACCCTACCTACTCACCCGAAAGCGGAGGTTTTCACCCAGTAGAAATTAGGCTAGAAAACAGAGATACCATATGGCATTTCTGCTACATCACAGACTTCGCTTATATAGGCATGGGTGGTATGGCTGAACTGGTTAAAGAATTAGACTTTGATTTTCAAACAGGCGTTTTTCAAAATTCTTTCGGTATTTACCCTATAGAGCAGGCATCCGAAGCCTATCAAATATGGGAAGGCAACTTTTTGCATTATTGGCTTAAACTACGACCATTTAAAATATTCATGACAAAGTAATAGTTCATCAAACCTTCCACCTAATTAATAGCAAGCAGCAAGCTTATGATGGGAATATGCTCACTCAACACGCTTGTTCAAGCAAACCGCAACTGTTGAGTGAACTCAAATACGTAGCATTATTTCGCATATGCGAACGGATTATGCCTAGCAATACTTTTACTAATTATCTTCATCAACACCAAAGGTCTCTAGCTTCAACTCTATCAGTAAAATAGATTTGTCTCTGTAGCCGTAGTTATCACGCTGGTCGGAAGTTGCATCAACCTTTGTGACACTAAGAAACCCTATATATTCTAGACTATCAAGCGCTTCCTTGACGCGATTGGGCATCGCATCCTCTTGCCAGTTCGCAAAATTACTGAAATGGTGACCGACAGCCGCGAGTGTTTCATATTGAGTATTCACGTTACTCTTATTCGTTAGCTCTTCTCGTGTCAGTTCGCACAGAAAATAAGTCGCCAGCTGAATAGCAAACTTATTCAAAACGTAACCCTTCTCATCTTCTGTCGTGATACTGCCCCACATAAGCAGTTCAGAAAACATTCTTTTTTGTAACTTATTCACCGTCTACCCGTTTAAAATTTGTGTTTAAAATTCACGAAAAGTCAGAATATTCGCAGTAAAATCTCAATACTTCTTATTTTATCAATAAATACAGTGAAATATTTTTTCCGTGTACACGGAACGTAATATTTTATATTTTTATTTATTTTTCAAACTGTTTTAAAACTTTTCCGCATATAAGAATTATCACCACTCCCTGTCGACTACACGGCAAAATTAGCTCTAGCAATGAGGTTTATACAAACCCTAATGACCATCTCATCGGTGACCAGAGGGTACACATAAACTATTAATCTAAGGAGTTAATCATGGAATCAATAAAAACTGAAACAGATGACGCCCTAAGGCAGGCCGCAGAGCAATGTCTTAGCGATATCATGAATCAAACCCTTGATGTCGGTCAACTTATTCACAAATTTATTGTGAGTAAAATGCATGTGCATCTGGGGCAGAAAGATACACCAGCGGGGATCAGAAAGTGTTTAAGGGAAAAACTAAATGATCCATGCTTGTATTCCACTATTTGCCGATGGATACAAGCGGTCCTGATTGAAATAACGCTACAGCTAACACATGGCGATTGGTCACTCACTGTCTTGCTTCAATTTAACCGTTTCCATCAAGATGGTTGGGGCAATATTGCAGCCGCATTCAGTGAGCAACAGGCTCCCTCGATGAGCGAAATGAAACGTCGATGCGAAGAGCTACTAGAAGCCAGAGTCATTTCTCTGAAAAAACCTCGCCAGAATCAAAACGTGGAAAAAACGTATCAAAATATCAAGCAAAAACTGAGAGAGATCGAACCTGATAAGCTCATGGACTTAATGGATGAAATTGAAGCTATTCTAGTTCAAAAAACCCAACCTCAAACTGAAAAAATGGAAAAGTAACCTGATGAATGCAACCTACTTAATAACGTACAACGACGACTGGTGTGAGCAATATATGAGCCGAGTAGAGGAAGACTATGATGAAGATATTGAACATGACGACGCAAATATTGAATGCGAAAATGGTGACGGCCTTCAGTATGACCGTCAATATGAAAATCACATTACCATTCACGATGAAAAAGGGGGATTTTACCTCGACGGGCTAGATGGGACGATTGAACATGTCGTTCAAGAAAGTGATGGCGCTATACACTTCACATTTGAAGCTGATGCAGATAACGATGGCACAACTCACTATGGCCGAGGATGGATAAGTTTGGGAGATAAATTGACGGGTCGTATTTACATCCATGATGCAGAGTTCACTTCGTTCAAGCTTGAGAAGTCAGAAAATACGAAATAGTGTAATTATCAAGGAGTTCGTATCGGCATAATGACAACTGTCGAGCGGCTTAGCCTTAAATAAATATGAGCCAGGTTAGCAACTGGCTCATATCAGCTGCAAGAGCTTCTGTAGCCCTAATAAACGATCTGCTGTCAGAGAAAAATGGACTATATCTAATTTGAAAGACGCCTATGCGAGAATTGCGGTCATTCACCGAGGCCAGCTTCTAGACAAAAGTTACTTAGACTAAATATTTACATTAGTAAAAATACGGATAACTTTTGTCATAGAAAGCCACTCAATGAGATATCCTGTATTACTGATACAGTTTACTATTACTATTCCCATATTTAGGCAAGGGAATAGCTTATCAAGCGCACGCATATGCCAATGTGACTACCAATTAACTCTTCGTTGACTGGAGGTGGTTTTAGGCTCATATGTACTACGGCCATAACTCCGTATCACAGCATTAACCTTAACTGCATGACCAATATTTTCCCGGATTTGCACTATTGCTTCATCTGAAGCAACGACTAACCACCCATTCGAGCAAATATCATCCATTTTAGGAGGTTGCCGAGAAATGGGACCATCTTTCCAGTAGATGCTTTCAATCATTACATTACCTTTCTCATTGACCCAGCGGAACACCCCCTCGTTTGAAACAGACCATCCCAGAGAAAAAGCTATAGATGGATTAAACGCTAGCCACTCAAGGCCTCCGTGATCAATGTATGAACCTGTACCATAGATTACCAGTGATGATTCATTAGTAGCAGTGATCTCAGGGTAATCGATTGCAGACCAGCGCATCATGCTTGGAAATAAAGTAAAGGGTGACTTAACATCTGCATCGCTATTCCATTCTGGATGACAGACTGTAGACATACGAATTTCAGTTGGTAAATCCCAATCTAACCAGCGCCAGGTTGTTAGTTCACCAATAATTTGTTTCCCTGTTTCGATACTATCAACAAATTGCGTAATGCTTTGTTCAATATCTTCTAACCATTCATCGTGCTTATGGAATATCTCTCGATTTTTTGCCTTCGGTACAACAATACAATCAGGTCGAATACCGGGCTCAAGCGCTAATAACAATTCATCACTACGTTTAAAAATATCTCGTAGTAGTTCTATTCCTTGGGGAGGTATTCGCCCTGCATCCAACAACTCACATATCACATAAGAGAGTGCCAGCTTTGCCACTTTTGGTCGTAATCTATGATAAGTCAGTTTGAGCCCAATCCCTTCCATCCAATTCCTATAAGCTTCTTCCGCCTGCTTATCCCATGCATTTTCTGGAACTAGAGTTTTCATAAAATTGGAAGCTCTGTAGGCCAAATTCTCAAATGACACGCTTGACAATTTAGCCACCACCTTCGCTTCAGTTAATAAAGGCCGAAGCAGCTCAATCGGATCATCAACATCAGGAAATGTTTCCCCTGGTCGGATGGCAGAAAAAGGAATAGCTTCCTTGCTATTATTTATTTTTGGTAACTCTAGTTCGTATGCCAAGGGCAGTTTTGTGCGCTCTTCTGGAGGCAATTTGCCTTCTATTTCTAACCTATTAGCCAAATCTAAAGCTATCATCCTCACACTGAAGTCTTCCGACGCACAGAGTGAAGATATTTCACCTTCAAACAGATGAACTAACTCTTTAGCCTCATTCGCGAAGCTACTTAATAAAGACACCATTTTTATCTGTGTCAATCCACATTTGTCTAGTCTATTAGCTATTTGTCTACTAACTTCTGACCAATTCTTTTTCATTTTAGACAAATCCACTATCGCTTGGTGGGCCATATCACCTAACTCAGGAATGGCGACATCAAGCATATCGAATGCAAACTCAATGAGTAAGCTAGCGTCTTCCTTCTCGCCAATGTCATCCAACAGTGCCGGTGGTTTCTCAGATTTTTGTTCAAAAGCATCTAGCTGGTATGCATGTTCTTTGATTTCCTTCCAAATAGGCAGGACATCTTTATCCTCAAAAAGAATTTCTACAATTTCTTTTAAGTTCCAAATTAAACTACTTGGATACCTATATTCACCAATATAATCATCAACTAAAGAAGCCAGCGCTTTAGGTCGCCAATGTTTAGCATCAATTTCAACAAGAGCTCTAAATATCGACTGCCTAGAACCTCCATCCCAATTTAAATCCCAGCCTTTAGGATCCGAGTTATCGAATAAGCCTCCAAATAAGCTATTCGCTTTTTCCACTTCACCATGTGAAGACAGTGCTCCTGCAATGCAAGAAACAACATTATTATCAGGTTTAAATGGCTTTAATAGCTTATGAAGTTCCTCCAACTGAGGGGCACTCATACCTTTTAAAAATGGTTGAATCAAATTCATCCAGCGAAAATAATCGACGGATTCAACATTTCGAAGAAGCTGAAAAAGGCTTTCAGAAGAACTTACTTTTAGCTGCGCCTCTTCATCTGTAAGTTTTTCCCCGGATTTCAATGTCAAAGAGGGTTCATGAGTAACATGTTTTTCTTGAGGGGTAGAAATCGCCATTGATGCATAAATGCTATTGTCTAACCCCGCCTCCCTGACACCAAGCGCTACCCCTTCTAGCCATGAGTATCGATTTGAAGGCAATAGATGTGTCTTAATAGATGTAATAAGTTCCTCTACCTCATCCGCTACACCATCATCAGAAGATTGGCAGCAACGAGACACTAATTTTTTTGGCAGATCCGAAGGGTTGTACTCTTCGAAAGGAATCAGTAGCTTTCTCGCCATTACTGATATTTCTTTAAATGGCGGGCTCGAGCTATCAAGCATTCCAGACAGCAATCCTGTTAGACCAGGAGCATAATCAAGTCCTTTATGGTCGAATAACCATCTCAAAAGCTTTGAGCCATATTGCGAATTCCAACGAGTGGCAATAGTGATGAGATCAAGTCCTGCTTCCTGCGTACCACGACCATTTCCCGACTGCTCCAAATCTACTAACGCCAAAGAAAATCGACATATTTCCTCATAAGCCAATTCAGGATATTGCTTGATCAGCTTACCTAACCACGATATCCAATGAGAAAACTGCCTGTCTTTCCTATGATATATTCCGAAAGATCCCGTGAAGATTTTTGGTAATAGGCTAGCCGCTCGATTAGATTCCCCAATCTTTGACCACATTATAGAAAGTTCATAGTACTCGGATATTTTGGAGTGAATGTCGTCGAAATCAGGTATCTCTTTTTCTATTTGCTCCAGTACGCCAACTAAACCATCCCTGCCATAGCCCTTCCTATACAAAGTGAAAGCAATTTCTCTTCGCCAGCTAGACGGCCAAAATCGCCTATCCCAGTCTTTTCTAAAAGCACCGGCTAATGCCAAGATACAATCATGTCCATGCTGAGACGTAGCCCTTATTGCGAATTTAAAGTAATCTACAGCTGCTGATTCAAACTCATACCACCCAATCCAATCTCTTGTTTGATTATAAGGCTTTCTTAACAATTCAAAGGATGGTTTTATCTCTTGAATAATAAAACTCGGTAGCAGCTTCTCTCCAGCCCAACCTCGCCCCCAAATACTTGAAAACCTGACTAAAGCACGTTCAAATAACACGTTTCCTGTGTACTTTTTGTCACTTTCGCTTGGAACCATCTTGACGGGGTCAACATCTTTGCCTAACGAGGCTCGTAGCCTATTAAGGCGAATTCTATCTGCGAATGGACTTAAGTTCTTCCATTGGCCATGAACGCCATGTTTATAAAGTTTTGGCTGTTCTAAATTTTCAAACCAGGGTTTAGCTTTATCTATACATCCATTGGCCCTGTAATCCAATTCAGCAACCAACAACTTTTCTGAAAAATCCAAGTCATCGTTTTCAGACCAGTCAATAACTGCCTCGAATGCGGTGCCTGTTAAAGCCGATGGATATTGGTTAATGCATATGGACAAACATAAATTTATCAGATTATCAAAGTGTTCTTCGTTTTTTGACAAGAAAGTGAAAAGTTCACCTATTTTTTCTTGGTCTTTTGTTTCATAAACACCATTGACCAGCCGTCTCATTAAGCGAGCATGTAGTTCTTCATCATTGTCGCCCAATGCTCCTACATCATTATTTTCATACTTAGTTTGGTGTATTGTCGATACAAGATCGCTTAGCGGTATGAAATAATGAGCCACATCCACCCATCGCTTCAAATCTTCAGATCCGCCATGATGTGGATCTACTGCATCCCCACCCGACAAATAGCCTAGAGGCTCGGCAGACTCAAAGACCCTTTTAGCCTCACTAAAGAAGCTATTCTGAGCAAGAACCTTAGAAAATTTGAGCGCTTCAGAATCATCTACCCTTAGTAGCTCTCCATCAAAAATATAGTTAAGCGCTGAACTTATTCCTTCAGATGAAAACAGGAGATTAAGTACATCAACTTCATTAAGGGCATCTCTTCGCTCTCTGAGCTCACACTCAATTAAGATACACCTCACTACGGCAAGAGGGTTATTCAGTTCTTTCGCCGACAATAGAACAGCATCAACATCATCTGTTACACTCGAAATATTCCGAAGACTAAAGAACTGTTTTCTAAAATAACCTTGAGTCCCAGCTTCAATAACAGCTTCCATTTGTTGAGCATTAAAAAGATGATAAATAGCCTCCCATCGCATTGGGTCACTATCATCAGACGACTGGAGGCAATATTCAGCTAATTCATTGTGATACTCTATATTTTTTGAATCATCAAGATTACCAAATAGATTTCGGCTCGTTTTATCCAAAATAAACTGCCTAAAACTATTATGAAAAAACCGCCAACTTACACCACTGTCTTTCCTAAAATAGTGTGATGCACTTGATATAAAATCGCGAATAGTTGAATGATCAGACCATTTCTCAAGTACTTGAGTATTTATTGACACCCTCAACCTTGACAATAACGCAAGCAAATCAACAAGGTTCTGATTGCTTTCTATTTGCCGCCAATAAACTGAGTAGCTTTGCTCAATGTGTCCTTTGTAAAGAGGAAACTCATCAATAGCTTCATCAAAATCCTTACCTGAACTGCCAGTAATAAATTGCAGGAGATAAACCAAAGATAGTGGGTGCCCCAATGATTTCTCGAAGACTTTTCTCTTATTATCACCTGTTAGTTCGGAACAACCAGGCCATTCGTTTATGGCTGTGTAGACGTTTGGCCGAGTCAGAGGAGATATAACAATGGTTCGACCTTCATGACTGACATGCTCCTTTATGGTGTCAGAGAGATCGTTCAACTCCAGCGTTTGACTACCTAGAATAAATATTACCCCATCAGGCACGGTGTTAGGAGGGGGCAAATCTGACAATAAGCTCTGTAGAGGATTTTGCTCTCGCTGAATATGGTCTAACCCATCGACCATAATGATGGTGGTTACACCATCATTTTTCCATTTCTCGTTGGCTTGCTGAAGCTGCTCCCCTAATAACGACAAGTATTCTTCTCTTGAACCAGGCTGCCCAGAACTTTCACCAAGAAAGCCGTGATTTCTTAGCGACAAGGTGATGTCATGAAGAAACGTAGCCGCTTCACCGCGCCCTTGATAGGTGCTACCGGGAACATATGCGTAATATCTAACTAATTTATATCCTGCCTTATACTTTAAAGTATGAGTAAGTGTTGTTGACTTTCCTGAGCCAGGACTTCCAAGCAACGCAACATAGCCTTGCCTGGTTTGTGATAAAACATCAGATATAGAACTTACAGTTTCTTCAATCTCTTGATAAGTTCGATCAATAGGAAATTCGTGAACAAACTTGTGCTTAAACCTATGGAACCATGACAATCTATCCAACATGTCATCTTTGGATAGCTCAATAATTCGGCGTTCACCTCCTGCCATTTTCGTCAGGAGGTTATATATTTTTTCGATATCCTCTTGTTTTCTTGCTTGCCCCTGATTGGTTACAGGTAAATCAGCTGGGCGCTTATAGTTGAATTCAAGCTCACAACACCGAATGAAATTCAGAAATTGATCATCATTAAAATTTGACCGCTTCTGTAGATCCAATAGTGCCTCTTTCCAGTGTACGGATACTTTATCAAGGCCTGTTTCACACCATGTTCTATCGAACCAGCTCTCTTTTAAGAATGATTGAAAGTGAGCATGTTGAGGAGTTGTGTCACCCAGAGGAATTAGGGCTCTGGGGTTTGAACTAGGTACTAGTTTGTGAAGTAAATGAACCTTTACGGTTCTTTCCTTGTAATGCTCATTTAAGTGCTCCCAGCCTTCTGTAAGTTGTCTAAAAAGGCTGAGTTTTTCGTCTCCCTTTTTAGTTGTACCATCCCTTACAAAATCAGCATAACTTATTGCGTCGGTATATTCCGCCCACTTTACCTGATACGCATCAAGCTTACCTTTAGTTGCTATAAGTATGTCATCCAAGCTTCCTGCCTCAGGATCTGCAACTCGAAACCACTCTAGACTCCCATCAAGCAAAGCTTCATATATTAGGCCTGCCGCTATCTCATATTGCGGAACATACCCCAGCATTGCAGTGCGTTCGCCGTCACCTGAATTATTACTCGACACTATGAAAATTACTCCTTAAACAACACGTTACACTTTACCTTTGATACTCAATCAAACTAATACGACTAAATAATGGCGGGCTTATTAAAATTGAGATTACTCCCAATACTCACCCTGTACCACTTTGTCCCCATATTTAGGGGCAACTTTTCTCTGAAATATTTAGAAAAGCCTAATGACTCTCTAAATCCCCGAACGGATGATTCTCTAACCTTTCTACCATTGCAGAAACTTGGTCAAAATAGTACATCTATTGGGGCAAAAGCGAGTTAGATTTGAATGTCCGCTCTTGGCACTTGGCTGTTATTCAAACTTAGAAGCGTGAGCAGCGGCAATAAGTAAGTTGTTGGCTTTTGGAAAAGCATAAATCCGGCTTGTACATCTCTACGTATAGAGAACAAAGAGGCGGTACCAGTGGGTGAAGCAGGATTTTATGGCTGCACAGCAGCGCCCCGATGAACGACCGGACATGGATGTCTGGGCTGGGGGAATTTCATCAGGGATGTGTTAACTCTGTATCCAATACATCCAAGAATCCAAATCCCAGACACAAAAAAACCGACTCAAGGTCGGTTTGTGTATCTCTTTGGTAGACAACAAAGAGATGGTACCAGTGGGCGGACTCGAACCGCCACGCTTATTCAGCAACGGATTTTGAATCCGTCATGTCTACCAATTCCATCACACTGGCATTGATTAAAGAGTTTACTTAGTTCAAAAAACTTTGCAAATCTTTGCAAGCAAATTTTAGCTTGTTAAAGTCAAAAGGTACTTACCTTTCAATGACTTGCCGGATAGTTACTGCTAGACACGTTGACTTTTGAATCCGTCATGTCTACCAATTCCATCACACTGGCAAAGGTGCTTTCAGGTTGCGTGCAACCTTTAAGAGCGCCGCATTATAGCGATTTACATGACACGCGCAAGCGATTTTTTGCGTTGTAGGTTTAATTGCTCAACATATCATCAACTTTGTCAATTTCGCTATCGCCCCTACCCTATCCCTCAGGAACTGTGCGAAACTATTGTCATTATGTGCATGCATTTTCGTATGCTGAATTTTGATTATCTTGAGAGAACACCTTTTGACTTCTGAGCATTACCACCGTGCTGGTTTTTTTCGTCGCTTAGCTGCGATCATCTACGATATTTTAGTCGCTGTTGCCGTGGGTATGTGCGCCGCCATGGTGATGCTTGTGGCTATGTTGTTATTAGTAGAAAACAATGTGCTGAATAATCATGGTTACGAGCATTTCAGTGATTTAATTCAGCATGCGCCTGTTTATCAGTACATTTTACAAGGTTGGGTGGCTACTTGGGTTATCGCCTTCTTTTTATGGTTTTGGCGTAACGGTGGGCAAACTATTGGTATGCGCGCTTGGCGTTTACGTATTGTTAGCACCAATGAAAATCCACTGACGTACACTCGCGCATTTGTACGTATGCTTACCTCATTCTTAGGTTTAGGCACTTTACTTGTGCTGCTTGATTACAAACACAAGCAGTCACTGCAAGACCGAATAGCGGGTACTGAGGTGATTTGTTTAAGCAAAGAGGCCAACCACCATCGCAGTTGGCGTAATTTGAATTAAGTGTGACTAATAAGATTTATTGCGCTCTTAGCGGCGCAATAAATGTATTGATATTCCAGTGAATACAATGCTCGGTAAGATTGCACCGATAAAAGGCGGTATGTGATAAACCGTACTTAACGAGCCAAACACTTCATTACTGACAAAAAAGCCAAAACCTGTGAGCACGCCCATTATCACTCGTGCCCCCATAGTCACACTGCGTAATGGCCCGAAAATAAACGACAATGCCATCAATAGCATGACCCCCACCGAAATAGGTTGCAGTACTTTGCGCCATAGCGCCAACCGATAACGCTCTGAGTTTTGGCTGTTATTCTCTAAATAATTAACGTAATCGATTAATCCCCGGATCGACAGAGCTTCAGGCTTCACCGTGACCACCCCTAATTTATCTGGTGTTAACGATGAGGACCATGCGCCATCTGCGGCGTCTTCTACATGAATGCGATTATCAGAGAACTCGGTAGATTGCACATGGCTTAACTCCCATGAGTCACTTTGATAATTCGCCGCCTCTGCGGTGGTGATTTTGCGTAAATACAGGTCATTATCGAATTCGTAAATACTTACATCTCGTAAGTTATTTTTATCCACAACTTCACCAATACTGACAAAATTATCACCGTCTTTCGCCCACACTAATCTGTCTGACGAGAACAAACTCCCTCCAGATATAGCTTGAGTACGAATTTCCTTGGCTTTTGTCTCACTGATCGGTGCGACCCACTCGCCAATGACCATCACAAAAAGCACCATCAAAATAGCGGATTTCATCGCGGAAATAATAATATTCCAGCGGCTTTGCCCTGCGGATTGCATCACCACTAATTCGCTATTACTGGCAAGAATGCCCATGCCGATTAAGCCGCCTATCAACGTCGCCATAGGGAAGAACTGCTCTAACTCACGGGGTAAACTTAAAAAGACATACACAGCCGCTACCGTCATGTCGTAGCTACCGCGGCCAACGCTTTTCATTTGTTCAATGAATTTAATTAATGCGCTAAGGCCAACTAGCACCCCTAAACTCATTGCAGTGGTGCTTAGTAACGTGCGAGCAATGTACCAATCAAGAATTTTAATCATGCTTTGCTCCCGCGCAAACGTGCCCGTATTCGCACGCCCACCGGACGCCCCTTAAAGATCAGCGCCAAACCAATTACGCCTATTACAGCATGTACCCACCACAGCCCGAGCATTGGCGGAATTTTACCGTCTTCAAGCACTTTACGCCCCGCAAGTAATAGCAAGAAATACCCTAGATACAGCATAAGCGCAGGGAACATTTTACCAAAGCGCCCTTGCCTAGGGTCAGCAGCACTGAGCGGCACAGCGATAATCACTAAGAAAAACAAGGATAATGGAATAGCAAAACGCCACTGCAATTCCGCGATAGCATCAATGGATGGATCGTTAAATAGCTGTGCTGTGGTGTAGGCTGACAATTTGCGACGTTTTTGTTCAGCTTCTTGTTCGGCAATTTGAATTTGATATTCACCAAATTCGACCACACGATAATCCTTTTCACCCAGCGTACCTTCGTACTGGATACCATCTCCCAATACTAAGGTTTCTGAGCCATCTGGCAGCTCTCTCAGTCCACCTTGTTTGGCGTAAACTAGGTGTACATTTTGACTGTCGGTAGTGGTGTCATGCTGGGCCATAAATACCCGTTTCAACGGCTCACTGTCATTGCCAATTTCATGCACGAAAATAACCGCTTTTTCATTGGCAGTTTGTTGAAAACGCCCAGGGATTAATGTGGTTAATCCAGTATCAGCGCCCGCTTGTTCTTCTAACTGGTATTCACGCTCCACCGACATAGGGGCAACCCACAATGTCATGGCGCCTGTAATCAATGCCATGATCACAGCAAGCACAAGCATAACGCGCGTCACATACCATTCACTGATACCACAGGCGCGCATCACAGTCATTTCGCTGTCTACGTACAATCGCCCATGGGCAAGCATGATCCCCAAAAACAAACTTAAAGGTAAAATAAGAGACGCCAATACCGGCATACTCAAGGCTAAAAAGCCTAGAACCAAACTGGCAGGAATGTCTCCGTTGGACGCTTCAGAGAGCACCCTAACAAATTTATTGGTAATAAAAATGGCCATCAAAACCAGAAAAACGGCTGTTTGGGATTTGACGGTTTCTTTGACTAAATAACGAAATATCAGCACGCAATATCCAACACAAAAGTGGTAATTTTAGTGGCAAGCTACAAAATTTTAAGTAAACTTAACGTTTTCACACGTTTCATTTGCAATGTGTGCCATTTTAAAGCGCTTGCCCGCACGTAATTTACAGATTATGTCTGGCTTGAGCTCTTCTTGCAATTGCAATGAAACGCTGTTTACGAAGATAAGCCGTAACGCTTTGCATAACATCACAACAACAAATTCAAAAAGCTCAGTGTTACAACCAGTATGTAATGACAGATTAACAGTTTCGTGACGAGGATGCCCCGTGGAATTTAGTGTAAAAAGTGGAAGCCCAGAAAAACAACGCAGTGCCTGTATCGTAGTCGGTGTATTTGAACCACGCCGCTTAACCTCAGTGGCCGAACAATTAGACGAAATCAGTGGTGGCTATCTAAGCAACCTATTACGCCGCGGCGATCTTGAAGGTAAACCCGGCCAAATGCTATTGCTACACCATGTACCAAATGTATTAAGCGAGCGAGTATTACTTGTTGGTTGCGGTAAAGAGCGTGAACTAGACGAGCGCCAGTACAAGCAAATCATCTCAAAAACCATTAAAACCTTGAATGAAACCGGCTCAATGGAAGCAGTCTGTTTCTTATCTGAGTTACATGTAAAAGGCCGTGACACATACTGGCGCGTGCGCCAAGCGGTAGAAGCCACCCAAGACTCTTTGTATACCTTCTTGCAATTGAAAACCAAAAAAGGCGAGCCTCGCAGACCACTGCGTAAAATGGTGTTTAATGTGCCAACACGTCGCGAGTTAACGATTGGAGAGCGCGCAGTTGAGCACGGTCTTGCGGTTTCACTAGGTAGCAAAACTACGCGTGACGTAGCCAACATGCCGCCTAACATTTGTAACCCCAAGTACCTGTTCGAGCAAGCCAAAGCCCTTGAAGCTGAGTATGAAAATTTGCATGTTGATTCAGTCAACGAAAAGCAAATGGACGACCTAGGCATGCATTCTTACTTGGCAGTCGGTCGTGGCTCAGTTAACGAGTCGATTATGACCATCATGGAACACAAAGGTGGCCCAGCGGATCAAGCCCCTATCGTACTTGTCGGTAAAGGCTTAACGTTCGACTCAGGCGGTATTTCTATTAAGCCGGGTGAAGCCATGGATGAAATGAAATACGACATGGGCGGCGCAGCAGGTGTACTTGGTGCAATGCACACCATCAGCGCGCTAAACTTGCCGATTAACGTAGTGGGTATATTAGCCGGTTGTGAAAACATGCCCGATGCTAACGCCTACCGTCCAGGTGATATTCTCACCACCATGTCAGGTCAAACCGTTGAAGTGTTAAACACAGATGCAGAAGGCCGCTTAGTGTTATGTGACGCACTAACCTATGTAGAGCGTTTTGACCCAGAATTGGTTATCGATGTGGCAACCTTAACTGGTGCTTGTGTTATCGCTCTTGGACATCACGCAACGGGCGTATTCAGTAACCATAACCCTCTTGCTCACGAATTAGTAAATGCATCAGAGCAAAGCGGTGACAAGGCATGGCGCATGCCATTGTGGGATGAATACCAAGACCAACTGGAAAGCCCATTCGCTGACATGACCAACCTAGGTGGTCGCCCAGCTGGCTCAATTACCGCAGCGTGTTTCTTGTCTCGCTTTACCCGTAAATATAACTGGGCTCATATGGACATAGCAGGTACAGCTTGGGTTGGCGGTAAAGAAAAAGGTTCTACTGGTCGTCCTGTCCCTATGCTATCTCAGTTTTTAATGAACCGAGCGGGCATCGAGTCAGAAGATTAGCCAATCACAACGAACGGATAACCTGATGTCTAAGGTCACGTTTTACCTGCTCGAACAAGAAGCAGAAGCAACAAGTCAACAGCCAGCGCACCTTGCGCTGGCTTGTCAATTGGCGGCCCAGTGTTTTAGCAATAAGCAGCGCTGCGTGGTGATGTGTCAAAGTCAGGCACAAGCCGAGCAATTCGATGAATTGCTGTGGCAATTACCAAACGATCGTTTCGTTCCTCATAACTTAACAGGTGAAGGGCCCCAAGCAGGCACGCCGGTTGAAATTTGCTGGCAACGCCCAAGCCAGTTCAACAAACCCGTACTGATCAACCTCGCCGACAACATGCCTGATTTTCATGGCAAATTTAGTCGCATATTTGATTTTGTACCTGCCGCTGAAACTCTCAAGCAGCAGGCCCGCGAGCGCTATAAGCATTACCGCGCCGCAGGCCATCAATTAGATACGTTACCCGGCAAAGAGTTACTCAACTCACTCGCTGGTCATTAGTCATCGCAATAACGAGACCAAATACAATGGATAAAACATTTAGCCCACAAAATATTGAACAGCAATGCTACCAAGCGTGGGAAAATAATGGCTATTTCAAAGCCAGCGGCGAAGGCCAACCTTACTGCATTTTATTACCGCCCCCCAACGTCACCGGTAGCTTGCACATGGGTCACGGTTTTCAACAAACCATCATGGATACCCTGACTCGCTACCACCGCATGAAAGGTGATAACACCTTGTGGCAATGTGGTACTGACCATGCTGGTATCGCCACGCAAATGGTGGTCGAGCGTCAATTGAACGCGCAAGGTAAAACCCGTCATGACTTAGGCCGAGATGCTTTCGTAGATAAAATCTGGGACTGGAAAAAAGAGTCCGGCGGAAATATCACCCAGCAAATGCGTCGTTTAGGCACCTCTCCTGACTGGGATCGTGAAGTGTTCACCATGGACGATGACCTTTCTGAAGCCGTTAATGAAGTCTTTGTGCGCTTGCACGAAGAAGGCCTAATTTATCGTGGTAAGCGTCTAGTAAACTGGGATCCTGTATTACATACAGCCGTATCTGATTTAGAAGTGCTTAGCGAAGAAGAAAACGGCTTCATGTGGCACATGCGCTACCCTCTTGCTGATGGCACAGGCGAGCTGATTGTTGCCACCACACGTCCAGAAACCATGCTTGGTGATACCGCCGTGGCTGTTCACCCTGATGACGAGCGTTACCAAGCGCTTATTGGCAAGCAAATCAAATTGCCGATCACCGGCCGCCTTATTCCAATCATTGCGGATGACTATGTTGAGCAAGACTTTGGCACCGGCTGCGTAAAAATTACTCCAGCCCATGATTTCAACGATTACGACATGGGTAAACGTCACAACCTTGAGATGATCAACATTCTCACCGATGACGCTAAAATTAACGATATCGCCCCAGAGCAATACCGCGGCCTTGACCGCTTCGATGCGCGTAAGCAAATCGTCGCGGATCTAGAAGCTGCTGGCATTTTGGTTAAAATTGAAGATCATAAACTAAAAGTGCCCCGTGGCGATCGTTCTGGCTCGGTTATCGAACCCTACCTAACAGACCAATGGTACGTAGCAGTTGAAGAACTCGCCAAACCTGCGATTGATGCGGTGAAAAGTGGCGAGATTAAGTTCGTTCCTGAAAACTGGGATAAAACCTACTACCAGTGGATGAACAACATCCAAGACTGGTGTATTTCACGTCAACTTTGGTGGGGACACCGTATTCCTGCTTGGTACGACGAGAACGGCAAAATTTACGTCGGTCGCACTGAAGCCGAAGTTCGTGAAAAGAACGCCCTTGATGCGAGCGTTTCCTTGCGTCAAGACGAAGACGTACTAGACACCTGGTTCTCATCTGCCCTTTGGCCGTTTGCTACTATGGGCTGGCCTAAGAAAACACCTGAGCTAGATACTTTCGTGCCAAGCGCAGTATTGGTCACAGGTTTTGACATCATCTTTTTCTGGGTAGCCAGAATGATCATGATGACCAAAAAATTCACTGGGCAAATTCCTTTCAAAGAGATTTACATCACCGGCCTTATTCGCGATGAGCAAGGCGATAAGATGTCGAAATCGAAAGGCAATGTAATTGACCCAATAGATTTGATTGATGGGATCAGCATTGATGACTTAGTGGCGAAACGCACCTCAGGCATGATGCAGCCCAAGTTAGCGGCCAAAATTGAAAAGAACACGCGTAAAAGCTATCCAGAAGGCTTCGCGGCCTACGGTACTGATGCCCTGCGCTTTACGTTTGCCGCAATGGCGTCCACCAGCCGCGACATCAGCTTTGATGTAAAGCGTGTTGAAGGCTACCGCAACTTCTGCAACAAGCTGTGGAACGCATCACGCTTTGTGTTGATGAACGCCGAAGATCAAGACACAGGTGCCAATGGCGGCGACATGGAGCTTAGCCTAGCAGACAAATGGATATTGGCTCGCTTCCAGCAAACGTTAAAAGACTTTGAGGACGCCTTGAGCGGTTACCGTTTCGATATCGCTGCGAACTTAGTATACGAGTTTACCTGGAATCAATTCTGTGACTGGTACTTAGAGCTATCAAAGCCAGTGCTAAATTCAGAAGTGAGCACAGAAGCGCAAAAACGCGGTACTCGCCATACATTGGTTAACGTACTTGAAAGTATCCTGCGCCTAGCGCATCCGATAATGCCTTTCATCACAGAAGAAATTTGGCAGCGCGTAGCGCCGTTATGTGGCATTCAAGCCGATAGCATCATGACTCAGCCATTCCCTGTACAAAACGAAGCTTTGCGTGACGAAGACACCCTAGCTGAAATGGAATGGATCAAAAGCGTGATCGTAGGCATTCGTAATATACGCGGCGAAATGGATATCTCTCCGAACAAGCCACTAAATGTATTACTAAGAAATGCCAGTGCCCAGGATTGGCAACGCCTGCAAAGTAGCCGCGAGTTTTTAGGGGCGTTAGCAAAACTTGAAAGCGTTGAATTGTTGCAGCCTGAAGAAGAAGCACCAGCCAGTGCCACAGCACTTGTGGGCGAAATGGAAATTCTTATTCCAATGGCCGGTTTGATTGATAAAGACGCCGAGCTAGCCCGTATCAACAGAGCTCTTGCAAAAATTGAAGCTGACTTTGGCCGCACACAAGGTAAATTGAATAACGAAAAATTCGTTAGTAATGCGCCACCAGCGGTTATTGATAAAGAAAAAGCCAAGCTTGAAGACTTCTCCATGCAAATAAAGAAGTTAAAAGAGCAAAAAGAGACTATCGAAAATCTATAGTCATTGATGAAGGCAACCGAACTTACCTTTGTTAGTTCGGTTGCCTTTACCGCAAAATGTGACTTTGCTCTTTATCAGCTTAGACTAAAAGCTGATTACCGATTTCATCATATATGTGATATTTATATTAAACGTATCAAATAGTTAAGCTTTTAAGGTGATTTAGGTAATGTCATGAACAGAACACAAATACTACTGTTACTGACGGGTGTATTTTTCACCTTCTTTACCTGTGCACAAACGCCTACGTCTACCACTTCTGCGCCTAATAAACAGAACATATCCATTATTTATGCCTCTGACATGCCCGTCATTGGGCTAAAAAAGGTCGGTGGGTACCCAGAGCTTGCAAGCGCCCTACAAAGTTATCGAAATCAAAAAAATACCAGCACTTTCTTTTTGTTCGGTGGCAACAGCCTAGCGCCAAGTCCGCTTGCATCCTTAGATCGCGGTACGCATATCATCGACATTCTCAATAGCCTTGAGCCTGACGCGATGTCTGTTACCAAGCGTGAATTCAGTTATTATGAAGATGAACTGTCATTACGGGCCTACGAAGCTGCTTTTCCCATTGTTGCTAGCAATGTCTTTGATAAACGCAGCCAAGCTAACGTAGACGGGTTATTAGACAATGTTATTGTGGAGCAACGCGGCGTTAAGATAGGCATCATTTCGATTTTAGATGAGAGTGCAATTTCAGATTACTTGCTCAAGCAAGTCGTGATCCTTGACCCGCAAAAAGTGATTTCAGACTCGGCCTATGAATTACGAGAACAAGGCGCAGAACTTGTCGTGCTTATGTACTCCTATAACTTTCCTTTTATTGACCAGTTGTTGTCGAAGGACACGGTTGATATCACTATTACAACTAGCCCAGAGTTCACCAATCTGCCCAATGAAATTATGCCTAAGCACCCTAATGCAGTGGTACTGAGTAAACTTAATTATTTAGCTGAACTCAAACTGACATTAGACAAAGAAAGCGGCGATATCTCCAATCTAACTTGGCAGGAAAAAGAATTATCTAGCTTTCCCAGCGACCCAATTTTAGCAGGGCAAGTTAAAGGTTATACCTCTCGATTAAATCGATTGTTAAACCAACCGATAGCCACCGTCATCAGAGACTTTCAAACGCTAAGAACCAGTGTTAGAACACAAGAAAATGCCTTTGCCAATTTGGTGGCTGATACGGTTCGAAAATTTGCTAATGCTGATATGGCCCTTATCAATGGCGGTATTATTCGTGGTAACCAGAGCTATGTTGAAGGCCAAAGACTCACCCGAAGAGATATCGCCCAAGAGCTCCCCTTTCGCAGTAAGTTAGCTGTGCTCACCATCACAGGCCAACAACTCAAACAAGCCCTTGAAAATGGCTTGAGTACCATTGAGCAAGTGCGTGGAAGATTCCCGCAAATTTCGGGGATAGAAGTCACTTATCAACCAAAAAATAACGTGGGCGAAAGGATCACATCTATTAAAATTGATGGAGAAAACATCAACCCTACGCGTTCTTATAAACTCGCAACGACAGATTATCTTGCTAACGGCGGAGATGGTTATCAAGTCTTAGACGAATGCCCCAAAATCGCTTTGGGCTACATGGACCCACCAATGGTCGTTGATGTACTCATTGACAGTATCCGTCAACAGGAAACACTTGGCCCGACCCTAAGCCAAAGACTGGTGCAATCTGATGACTGAAACGAGCACCTCTGCCACTGTCGCTGCCTCGAAAAAATCGAAAGCGCGAATATCTTTAAGCTCGGTATTTGCACTCTCGTTTATCAGCGTGTTCGTCATATTCATTACCGTGACCCTTTTAGCCTATTCAAAATTGGTCGATTTCAGAAATATTCTTGATAGCATCGCTAATGACTCTTTGCCCCAAGTGGTTTTTTCTGAGCAAGTGAATAACCACATTGCCACTTTATCTGCGATTAGTGACGGCTTGAGTTTTGCGTCTTCTGAACCCGCACTGCGTATAGCAGAGCGCAATGTTCATCAAAAAATTGACGAAATTCGTAGCTTAGCGGAGCGCCGTGAAGGCACCCAATATTTAGACTTTCACTTAACTGCGATTGAGAGCGAAATTCTCGAGTTGAAAACCCTCGCTCTGCACCGCATCAAGATGGCGAGTTTACTTTCAACTCAAGAACAAGCCTTGTACGCATTGAACGACAGAGTCGTAAAACTCACCACAGATACCAGCTTATCTAAACAAGATATTCAAATGCTACAACGCTGGCGGGCTGCTATTTTTGAGGCGGTTGCATTGGCCAGTAACGCCGTCAACTTGTCTCGTTTACAAACCATTCGTCAATCTTCGTTTAAAGTCACTGAAATCATTGATGAGCTTTACAGCAATATTCAGCAATTTCCTGCGGCACAAAAGCCAAAAATGCAGGCCATAGTCGCAGAGTTTAATCAAATAGCCCTCAGTGAAAATGGCATTTTTCCACTGCAAATAAACCTATTACGATTATCAGGTCGTGTTACGGGTGGCGGCAATTTTGTGCATAGTCTCATTGCTGATTACTCTCGCTTGCTTAACTTTAAATCGTATCAACTGAGTGATTCACTGATCACGCAAACTCGCCGAACGTCCGTTCGCATCAGTGAACAAATTCAGAATGTGGGTATGTATGTACTCAGTGCCCTACTCCTGCTGCTGATTATCGTATTTTTCATTCAAAATCGCGTGGTTCGTCGCCTCGTTAGGTTAAACGCAGTCGTTCAAGACAGAGCAAATGGCTTCAGTAATTCGACCCATATATCCGGTAATGATGAAATATCTGATATTGCTGACACCATTGATTATTTTGCCGCTACGATTGAGCAGCAAAAGATCACCTTACAGCAATTATCTTTACTTGATGGACTAACCGGTATCCCTAACAGACGAGCTCTTGATGAGCGTCTCGAGCATGAACTGAAACTGGCAACACGTGAGAAATGGCCACTTTCACTATTAATGGTTGATGTTGATTTCTTTAAACCCTTTAACGACAACTATGGGCACGTGGCTGGGGATGAAGCTCTGGTGTCAATTGCGCAAATCCTTGAAAGTGTCGCTAAGCGCAGCGGTGATTTCGCCGCTAGGTATGGCGGTGAAGAATTTGTGTTTATCCTGCCAAATACAGATCAAACCGGCGCGAGAAGTGTCGCAAGTACTTTACTAAACAGTGTGCGCAATGCCAATTTAGAGCATAAATACAACCCAAATACAGATCACATCACAATCAGCGTGGGCATAGCGACCGGTCTACCAGGTGAAGCAAAAGACGCTGACTATCTTCAACGACTTGCAGATCACGCTCTGTATGCTGCGAAGCAAAACGGTCGAGATCAAGCTATTCACTATCTTGATATAATTAGTCAAGCATAAAAAAACACCGTAGTGACGGTGTTTTTTTTAACATCTAGCTTTTCGCTAGGTTTTGCTCAAACTGTTCTTCAAACCACATACGCAACATGTTCTTTTCATAGCGTAAGTTTTCAGAGGAGAAAAACGGGTTGTGACGATCTTGAAACGACATGTCTTTCAAGTTCTGCTCACCTTGTTGCAAAACCGTACCGTCAGCCCCTAGCAACTCAAAACTAAAAGCAATACGCGGAATATCAATGCTCTTAATCAAGCGCACATCGTTCGCTCCATTGCCAATCCCGACAAACGAAGCCGGCCAAACCTGGCCTGCTAAATCAAGGTTAGTGACCGTCATATTCAGCGTTTGTCCTTCTGGCAAGGCTTCTGCCAACTCAACTAAATACTCATCTAGCTGTTTAAACGTGCGCTCTTTAAAACGCTTACGCGATTCATTTGACGGGCGCACATCAGTGTATTTGTCTGTGTTCTCCCACGTCACCTCAACTTTTCCTTGGCTATACGCATGTGCTGATAGCATTAAGGAGACTCCGGACAACAAAACTACGGCTAATTTTTTCATATCCTTCCACCTCTCATATATGATTGATTAAAAGATGCTTTACGTATGATGACATAGCTTACACGAGCGTGCTGAATACAACCTGAATCTCGGTTACTTTCATGTTACTCAAGCAAATCATTCAAGACAGCCACCACAACGTTTAGCAATTTAATACTTATACTTAATAGACCGACGTAAGACGAATAAATTCGCACCTTTATTCAGGGCGTGTTGTTCTTTGCTGAACGAATTTTGGTCTAAATACAAGCGTTTTAATCGCGGAACAGTGCTGCGGGCCTAGTGTAATAACACCACTTCATACCCGCTAGGAGAATTCGTTGATGTTTCAACACTCACAATATAATTCTCATTTTGGTCAATGTTGAGCATCGGGCTGCGTGTGAGCAACAATTGTGTATCGTCCTCTTGGTTATGCACAATCACAATTTCATATTGGCCGCTTTTCACGGTCAACCGTGCTGAATGCTCAAACGCTAGGTTTTGCGCACGATACTTAGCGGTGGCGATTGTTTCATTTTGTCGCACAAAAAATACGTCAAGCGCGGCGTAATCAGGGGTCACGTTGACTACTTGCACATCATGCTCGACATTTTGCGGTAAGTGGCTTTCTTCAAACGTCAGCGCATCTAATGTTTGCTCAGCATTTTCATACAACACAACCGCTTTGCTTCGACCTTGGGTTAAGCTGAGCAGTTGATTGGAAAATGCGAAGCTTTCGTCATCTGAGGCTTTGCCTGATAGCTGATAATCTCCATGGGCGATAGCATCAAACTCACTTAGACCATTCGCTGCTATGGTTAATGCGCGCTGTTCATCTTGGGCACCCACAATGTCTACCGACACCTCTTTAGCATCTAGACTGTTATAAATTCGAAATTGTGCAGCTTGATCTATTGCAGCGTAGGTATTCACCGATGAAGAGTTAATCACCAGATCCAGTTCTAAATTGTTTTTAATCGCCCCCGCACTTGAACGAATAACAAAGGTATATTCGGTGGCGTACTGAAAGCTAATGTCAGTACTTTCAAACACGGGTGTATCTTCACCCGGTAAGGTCAAGTAAACATGGTAATCACCTTGACTAAACGACTGACCGTCTTCAGCCTGCCATGATTCAAACTGGGTTAAGGCCCCCTCAGAAACGCTGGAAAGCAAATGTGCATCAGCAAAAGTGTTACCACTTTGTGCTAAATATAAATCATAGTCTTGGCCTGTGCTGAGCACCGAGGTGGCGAATAATCGAAAGCGACTAACTAACTCGGTGCGTTCAATAGGATAAGCACTAAAATTCGCAGCAGAGGTATCACCACTTAGCACCACAAGTAACTTTTTCCCTGTAGCAATGTTCGCAGAGAGCTCCCCCAAAACTTCGCTGCTACCATCACTATCTTGTTGACTAAACGACAGTTGAACATCATTTTGTTCAAGAGAGACAACACTTGTTGCATCACCATACACGGCAGATCCAATATTGTTCGTCTCATCAACCGTAACGTACACCGCACCGCTGTCGGCTGAGCCATTGTAGAATTGCAAATAGGGCTTGTCGTATTTTTCGCTCTTTTCATTGTCATCCGAACCGCCACATGCGCTAATCTGCATGCCTAGCATTGCCAGTAATAAGCCCCTGAATATAAAACGTACCATGGTGTATTCCCTTGTTGTTAAGTTGCATCGTTTCGATCACGACGAGTAGGTTTATCATCCTAATGACATGGCGCGGTGAGTCTCGATCATAATTGCGAGGATTTGTGAATAATTGTAACCCTCAGATGAGCTTTGCTTGGGGGTTTGATAGCATGCCATGATAGGAACTAACTGAGCACTGACTCGTTGTTTATACCAATTTCAAATGCAATTTTTCGTGATATAGGTGAATTTAATGCGAAAATTTAATGGGCAGACTTAATGGGCAGATTTAATACAAAAAGCCTTAGCATAAGCTTGCTCGTACTATGTTTTTTTGCCCTACCTCATACTGCCCTCGCAGACTGCACAGGGCAGCAATGTATAGAGTCAGGTCAGTGGCGATTCGGGTTAGCCTTGGGGGTTGGCGCAAAAAGCAATCCCCTTGTCGATGGTGACGCGATCCCATTGTTGGTGCTACCTGACATCGCCTATTACGGTGACAACCTCTATCTCGATAACACAGAGCTGGGATACCAGTGGCTGCAAAGTGACACATCCGCAGTGGATACATTCGTCAGTATTAACAGCGAAAAAGCCTTCTTTACCTTTTGGCACCCAAGTAATCTATTGCTTCCTGCCAACAACGCATTTAACCAAGCGGTTGGGCCTTCAAATGAGTCCCCTTATGATACACGTCGCGTATCAATTGATGATGTTCAAAGTAGAAAGTGGGCTATCGACGCTGGTATACGTTGGCATATCCGAAGCGGCAACTCACAATGGCGTTTCACGGCAAAAACCGATGCCACAGGCGTACACCATGGCCATCAATTTGAAGTAGGCTATCGCTATCATTGGAAATGGCAAGATTGGCAAGTCAGTATCGCACCGGGAATAACCTGGAAGAGCAGCCAATTAATTGATTACTATTATGGGATACACCCACAAGATAACCTCGACAGCACGTTTTACTATCAAGGTGCGTCGGGCTGGCAACCCACTATGGCGATAGGGGCGAGTAAGGCAATCAACCAAGATTGGCAGTGGCTAGCGCGAGCAAGTTATACCTGGTTTAACAGCGGCATGACGAACAGCCCACTAGTAGATCAGTCATTCACCCGTGCTGTATTTATCGGTGTTGGATATGTATTCGAATGACTAGCCTAGTCATCATTATATCGTTGGAGCATTGCTAGTTTGAGAGTGCTGTTAACCTGTTTGGGCATAGTGGGCTGTGTATTGCCCAGCGTCATTAAAGCTGAAGAACATCATTTAAGTTGGCTAATTCAGCCGAATGTCTGCGTTGCAGAGCGGGCGAACGAGCCATGCACCTTTACTCTCTCAGTTGAAGTACATAACAATAAACAGCAAACATATTGTGTTTATTTATCGCAACTTTCCGAACAGCGTTTGTTTTGCTCTACCCAGCGCCAGCTTCAGCGAAAGCTATCGTTAACGATCGATAACAAAGCCAGTTTATTGCTTAAAAATTCACTGGGTGTAACGGTAAGCGAACAAACGCTACGCGTGAAATCGACCCAACGCCGCACCCGATTTCGGGTAAACAGCCCATGGAGCTTATTTTAATGTCACACATTCTGCTTGTCGAAGACGACAAACGATTGAGCCAGCTCGTCTGTGAATACTTAACACAGCACGATTTTAAAGTTACAGCCTTACCTGACGGTACCGCTTTATTAGAAACGCTCAAGCAGATTAAACCGGATGTGCTTGTACTAGACGTGATGCTTCCAGGAGAAAACGGCTTTACTTTATGCAAGAAAATTCGCCCTCACTATCAAGGGCCACTACTATTTATGACCGCCAAAGATAATGATTTTGATCACGTACTTGGCCTAGAAATAGGTGCTGACGACTATATTGTTAAGCCTGTGGAACCTAGAGTGTTGTTAGCCCGTATTCAAGCTTTGCTGCGCAGAAGTGCATTGCCACAATCCCAAAGCGAACAGGCAAAGCAATTATGTTTTGGTCAACTGCAACTCGATTACTTAGCGCGTAAAGTCGTTTTACACGGCCAGGATGTACCATTAACCAGCCATGAGTTTGATATGTTATGGAAACTCGCATCAAACGCGTCACAACTGGTCGATCGCAATACCTTGTATCGGGAATTAATTGGCCGTGAATACGACGGCTTAGATCGCTCAGCCGATGTGCGAATTTCGCGGCTACGCAAAAAACTTAAAGACGATCCTCGCCAACCATATCGAATAAAAACCATATGGGGAAAGGGATTTTATTTTGTAGCTGACGCGTGGGGATAAGCAGTCTATATGGCGCGTCTATTTATTAGCTTGTATTTGTTTATTGTGTTGGCCATGATTGGTTTAAGCGCTGGGCTCGAGCGTGCTTTTAGCCCAGAGCCGCAAGGCCCCACCGGCCATGTAAAAACAATTATGACGCTTTTCGATACCGCCATTAACACCCATAGTGACCCACTACAGCTTGCAAAAAACACTCAACTTCCCTATCGGATCGTACCATACGCCAGTATCGGTTGGAGTGAGCAAAGTGCTGCGCAGCTCAAAGAAAACAAGAGTGTCTTACTTTTTGATGAAGCCATAGGCGAACAGCTATATATCCCGTTGAGCAATACCGATTTACTAGAGCTAGATATCACCAGAGCGCAAAACAATGGCCGAACACTCGCCCTGTACAGCGGTATATTCTTTCTCTTACTTGGCGGCCTTATCGCCCTTTGGATTTGGCCATTGTGGCGCGACTTAAGTGAACTGAAGCGCAGCGTTAGCCACGTTCAGGATGATGGCAGCCTGGCTGATAACCACATTTCGCAGACGTCCCTTGTTGCTCCTATCGCGCAAGCGTTAAACGATATGAGTGTGAAAGTGAAGAGCTTACTGCAGTCTCAACGAGAATTGTCAGGCGCCGTTGCCCATGAGTTTCGTACGCCCTTAGCTAGATTAAAGTTTGCTCTTGAAGCGCGCCCCAGCGCTGGCTCGCCTCAATGGCACGCCATGACGCTAGATGTAGAAGAATTAGAGCGCTTGGTGCAAGAAATGCTTGATTACTCAGGCAGTGATGTACTTTCCCCTGAGTTGAATTTAGCTGAAATCCCGCTAAAGGCATTAACCACCCAAGTGGTACAACAATTACGGGAACCTTATTTGGCACAACTTGATATTTCAATTGAAGGCGAAGATCTTATTTTGTTGGCCGACGATCATTTTGTGCAACGGGCGCTAGAAAATCTATTGATTAACGCCAGTCGATACGCCAAAACCTGTATTTGCGTCACGATTTATCATGCACAACAGGACGTTGTTGTGAGTGTTGAAGATGACGGCCCCGGCATAGATAAAGCAGTGCAAGAGAAAATATTTGACGCATTTTATCGGCCTGACGAAGCACGCACTCGTGCATCAGGAGGAGCCGGCTTAGGTTTAGCTATTGTGCGGCGTATTCAGCAATGGCATGAAGGCGATTGTCAGGTTCAGGACTCTCGCCTAGGCGGGGCAAAATTCATATTGCGCTACCCTAGGCGCAACACTTAACGCATTAACTGATTGGGTTTATTCACGCCCTGTGGATGCTTCTTTAGGCTGATCTCTATCAATCTTTAGAGCGATGAACAAAGCAAGTTGACGTATTTTGAACTACGAACTGCTATAATGCGCCGCGTTTATGTGCCTTAAGTATCTCGGTTCAGTCTAGGAGCAGCAATGAGTGACCGCATTCCCGTTAAAGATATCTCTCCGGTTCAGGTTCATCGCCCTGACAAAAGCAAACACAATGATCACTATACCCCTCGCAGTCGCATTTATGTGCGAGCAGTAAAAGGGGCATTAGAGAACTTCAGACGCTTCTTTGGTTTGGTGTTTTTATCTCTTTTTGCCATTCTTCCGTGGTTACAATATGAAGGCAGCCAAGCCATCTTGCTGGATATAGGCGCGCAGCGCTTTCAAATATTTGGCCTAACCTTATGGCCACAAGATCTTACCTTACTAGCATGGATTTTTATCGTTGCTGCATTCGCTTTGTTCTTTGTTACCACCTTTGCAGGACGAGTATGGTGCGGTTTTATGTGCCCCCAAACCACGTGGACTTTTATCTATATTTGGTTTGAAGAAAAGATTGAAGGTAGCCGCAATAAGCGCATCAAGTTAGATGAACGCAAAATGGACACCGACAAATTCGTGCGCAAAACCTTAAAGCATGTTGCTTGGGTCAGTGTTGCCCTACTCACATCGCTGACTTTTGTAGGTTACTTCACACCGATTGACGCACTGTTCATCGACTTTTTTACTTTTTCATCTAGCTTTTGGGCGACTGTATGCGTGCTGTTTTTTGCCGTGTGTACATATGGTAATGCAGCCTATATGCGCGAAATTATGTGTACCCACATATGCCCGTATGCGCGTTTCCAAAGCGCCATGTTCGACAAAGACACCTTTACGGTAGCCTATGATGCCGCACGTGGTGAACAGCGCGGCCCTCGTCCACGCAAGGCGACTCGAGAGCAAAATGCCGCCAAAGGCTTGGGCGATTGTATTGATTGCAACTTGTGCGTACAGGTATGCCCAACAGGCATCGATATTCGAAATGGTCTGCAGTACGAGTGCATCAATTGCGGTGCCTGTGTTGATGCCTGTAACGGCGTAATGGATAAAATGAATTACCCAAAAGGGCTCATAAGCTTTACCTCTGAAACACAATTAGCTGGGGGCCAGACTAAAATATTCCGCCCTAAACTTATCGGTTATGCGGTTGTTTTGGTATTGATGAGTGCACTATTAGTGTTTGAATTATTAAGCCGCGTGCCGTTAGAGGTCGATATCATTCGAGATCGTAACGCCCTATATCGTGAAACTAATGACGGCCTAATCGAGAACGTTTATACACTCAAGATACTGAATAAATCACAACATACTCAGCATTTTGATATTAGTGTGAATGGCTTAGAAGGCCACAGATTCATAGGTGATGAGAGTGTCACTGTGATGGGTGGTGAGGTATTTAACTTGCCAATCAGTATCGCTATCGACCCTTACCAATTGGATGAGCCCGTGACTGAATTTAGCTTCACTATTCGCTCACAAGAAGATGAGGATGCCATTATCAAACAGCCCTCTAAGTTCTTGTATCGCTAATGAGCACTTTTAATTTTAGTGAACTCACACCGGACCTTATTCTTGACGCCATCGAATCAGAGGGCGTCTTGATAGAATCCGGCCTGTTAGCCTTAAACAGCTATGAAAATCGTGTCTATCAATTTATCGGCCAGGATAATAAACGTTATGTCGCAAAGTTCTATCGCCCCCAACGCTGGAGCGAAGCCCAGTTAAATGAAGAACATAGCTTTTCATTAGAGCTAGCGGAACATGAGGTTCCTGTGGTTGCGCCTATGGTGATTAATGGCAAAAGTTTGCACCAGTATCAAGGCTATCAATTTGCGCTTTTCCCTTCTGTAGGGGGCCGCCAATTCGAAGTCGACAACCTAGATCAGTTGGAATGGATGGGGCGCTTTATCGGGCGTATACATCAGGTGGCTAAAACGCGATTGTTTTCCCACAGGCCAACCATTGGGATTGAAGATTACTTGGTTAAGTCTGTGGCTGAATTACAAAATAGCCAGCTTATACCACAGAGCTTGCACGAGGCTTTTTTCACCATTTTAGAGCAGGTGGTCAAATTAACGAGCGAGCGTTATCACACCACGGATATCATCCGATTGCATGGTGATTGTCACCCAGGCAACATCTTGTGGCGTGATGGCCCTACTTTTGTCGATTTAGATGATTGCCGCAACGGCCCAGCCGTACAAGATTTATGGATGATGTTATCTGGCGATCGTCAGTCGCAGTCATTGCAGTTAAGTACGATCGTTGAAGCTTATGATGAATTCTGTGAATTTAACCCTACGCAGTTAAGCCTGATTGAGCCACTTCGCGCTATGCGTATGGTTCATTACATGGCTTGGTTGCATAGGCGCTGGCAAGATCCTGCGTTTCCTCAGGCCTTTGCTTGGTTTGCTGAGCCTAAATATTGGGAGCAGCAAATTCTGGCACTCAAAGAGCAGTTTTCAGCGTTGCACGAAACTGAACTTCGTATTTGACCTTATTCAGCTCCTGTTAAACTCAAGCGCGAGAAGATATATTTTCTTATAACTGGTTACAAAGTGCAGTCGGCATTTTATTTTAGCTATGCTAATCTGCTCCGAGTTATTTTTACTAAAGAGATGAATTAACAATGAAAAAAATCATACTTGCTTTTGTTTTTGCGGTTTTAGTTCCGCTTCAAGCATGCGCTCAAGAAACATGGAAAGAAGGTGAGCATTACACCATCATTAACGAAACCGCCACCGACAAACCTGTCATAAATGAGTTCTTCTCTTATTGGTGCCCGCACTGTTTTCAGTTCGAACCTATCGCTAAAAAAATTCAAGAGAAAATGGGCGACGACGTAAAGTTTGAAAAAGTACATGTAAACTTCATGGGCTTTACCAGTGCTGAAACCCAAGACGATGCAAGTCGTGCCCTTATGGTAGCCCGTGCGCTGAAGAAAGAAGATGCCCTAAGCACCGCTATCTTTCGTTACATACACGTACAAAAATCGCCAATCACTAACATCAAAGATTTGAAAAATATCTTTATGGTTAATGGTGTAGAAGAAGCCGATTTCGACAAGCTGGTCAGCAGCTTTGGCGTAAATAGCATGCTGAAAAAGAACAACAAATTAGTTCAAGAGTACCGTAACCACTTGCGCGGTGTACCTAACTTTATTGTCAACGGTAAATATCAGGCTAAGTTTACTCGTGATATGACCAACGACGATATCGTGAACTTGATTGTGTGGTTGTCTAAGCAAAAGTAACACGCTGTAATTGGCTGAGTAACGGAGTAACGTTTATCAGCTTATTTAGTTAAAGCGAGGCTTCACTAAGCAACCTATTAAAGCCCCATTTGAGCATTTCAAATGGGGCTTTTTTGTGGGGTAATTTAAGTGGCTAAGCTCGGTGCAAAAACCTACCAAAACCGCGTCACCACTGGCTTTACTCGGTTAAAAATAGATTTTATATGTCGTGACTTGAGCATGTTTTGTGTCAGTATGTTACTACTTGCGAATATTTACCGAGTCATCGAGTGCAAGATTGACGCTCGTACTGGGTAAATATCAATGTATAAAACCCAAGTATCGACCTAGGACGACGTTCACCCTGTCCGCGACTTTGGTGTCGTAGTTCTCGGCCTCTATTGTTCAGGGGTGAGGTAACTATGCAAGACAATATCCAGTCTACAGCAGGCGTCTTCAAATGGCTGCGCGGTATTACCTTTATGGTGTTATGGCTAACAGTATGGACTGTTGCACAACTCATGGAATATACCGCCCACGCCAGTGTGTGGTTCCCCGCATCAGGATTAACCTACGCCGCTTTGCTGATCATTGGCTCATCTGCCGTATTACCATTAACGTTTTGTGCTGTCATCGTCACTTTGCTCACATGCATACAATACGCTTTGCCATTAAACTTACCCCAAGCGATACAAGCAGGCCTGCTATTCGCCGGGGCGCATATTATTCCCTATTGGCTAAGTGCACAGCTATTTGTGTGGATCGCTAAACTAGATCGCCTAAGCACCCCTGGTATGATTATTCTTTATATTATTCACTCTGGTGTAGCGTCTCTGTGTACAACTGTGCTGGTGATATACAGCCTCGTATTTAGCAATATGATGCCAGCAAGTGACATCAGCCAAACGTGGCTTGCGTTTTGGATTGGAGATTATGCAGGTGTGCTTATTTTAGCTCCTTTGTTTAGCGCTTTACTGAGCGAGCATTTTGAGAAAACACGTTTCGTGTTGAAAAAGTATCTTAGTCCTAATCAAACCAAAGCAAGTCCCTTTTATTTTTGTAAGATGATGCTTGTGACCCTGCTTGTTAGCTTCATCATGCTATTGAACCAATATACTCAACAGCAAGAGAGTGCCTTTGTAATCTTCTTGCTGGTGCTACCGCATATGTGGATTGCTTGCACAGAAAGTGCGCTGTTCAACATGCTTAGCCTGACCTACAGTTGCCTGCTTATTGCGATATTTGTGAACCTATTTGGCCTTAATGAATATGTATTGATCTATCAATTTGCCATTATCATTGTTGCGGCAAACGCTTTATTTGGCATCGCCGTGCCTGCGTTAGTGGCAGACAACGAAAAGCTACAAGCAATTATTACCACCGATGCCCTCACTCAAGCAGCCTCTCGACAACATTTTATGCAACAAGCCGAACGTGCAGTTAATCGTAGCCTGAACGATGAAATGCCACTGTCTCTTATTATGTTCGACATGGACAACTTTAAAAAAGTGAATGATACATTCGGTCATAGCGCTGGCGACAAGGCATTGCAGAGTGTTTGCCAAGTGGCGCAGCTTTCCTTGCGCCCTACTGATTTACTTGGGCGTTTCGGTGGGGATGAATTTGTCGCTTTACTGCCTGACTCGACTAACTTGGAAGCCCAGCAAATTGCACAGCGTATTTTAACCAGTGTCAACAAAGCAGAAGTCGCCCCAGGACAACCGATTCACTGTAGTTTTGGCGTCGCTCAATTAAGCCAAGATCAGAATTTTACCGAATTATTCAATGCCGCTGACAAAGCCCTGTATAAGGCAAAGCAACAAGGGCGCAATACGATAGTTAATGCCCAAAGCCTAGATGCAAAAGAACTTAGTGCCAAAAACAAGAAACCTGCTGGGGGAAATCTAGTTTAAATTTGCCAGTCTATCGGCCTGCGACCGCTGTCTTTTAATATCTGATTGGTTTGTGCGAAATGCCCACACTCAAAGAACCCTCTATAAGCTGACAAAGGCGACGGGTGCGCTGCGGTTAATACATGATGTTTAGATGCATCAATTAACGCTGCCTTTTTCTGTGCATGGCTGCCCCACAGTAAAAATACAACACCACTGGCATGCTCATTGAGCTGAGTAATCACGTTATCAGTAAACCTTTCCCAACCAATTTTGGCATGAGAATGCGCCTTACCTTGCTCAACAGTGAGCACAGTATTAAGTAAGAACACACCTTGAAGCGCCCAAGATTGCAAACAGCCGTGATCAGGTACGATAAAGTCAGGGAAATCGTGTTGCAGAGCTTTGTACATGTTTTTTAGCGAAGGAGGCGGTTTAACGCCTTTTTGTACTGAAAAACTCAAACCATGGGCCTGTTCTGGCCCGTGGTATGGGTCTTGACCAAGAATAACCACTTTCACTTGGTTAAGCTCGGTATTGGCAAACGCGTTAAATATATCTTTGTCAGGCGGGTATATCACTTTACCTTGAGCGCGTTCGCTGGCGATAAAATGCAAAATATCGGTGAAGTAAGCTTGCCGCTTTTCTTCACCGAGTACATCTTGCCACGTAGCGGCTTGGGTCATTTATCCCGCCCTTGTATGATCAACGCAGCACTTAGCCTAATAAGCTAAACAAGTGCTTTTTAAGCGTTTCATAATCGCTTGGTAAGTTTACCGCTAGGCTTTCTTTGGTAGAACAGTCAACCAAAGGCTGAGGCAAACTAATCGGCTGGCCGAGTACGTTCTCTACCGTTTCACGGAACTTAGCTGGGTGCGCTGTACCTAGGAATATACCAGTATCGCCTTCTTCCATATGGCGAACTAACGCTTTGTATGCAACTGCGGCATGGGGCTCACTAACGTAGCCGATTTGCGCAAGTTGGCGCATAGCCACCTGAGTGTAATCTTCATCAACGGTATCACCTGAAAGCACTTCACGGGGTAAGTAACCCTGTTCAATGATTGCTTCGATACGTGGCCAATTGTTTGGTTGGCTTACATCCATTGCGTTAGACATGGTCGCAACCGTGTCTTTTGGATCCCATTCGCCCGTTTTTAAATAACGTGGCACGGTATCGTTTAAGTTAGTTGCCGCAACGAAGTGCTTAACCGGCAAGCCCATGGTTTTGGCAATCATACCTGCGGTTAAATTACCAAAATTACCACTAGGCACAGAGATAACTGCGTTTTCACGCTGCTCTTTGCTTAGCTGTGAAATCGCTTCAAAGTAGTAACACACCTGAGCAACCAAACGGCTGATGTTGATAGAGTTCGCAGAGTTAAGGTGTAACCCTTCACGCACGTCTACATCATCAAAGGCGCTTTTTACCATTTGTTGACATGCATCGAAATCATCTTCAATCGATACCGTGTGAATGTTGTCACCTAAGGTAGTAAACAGTTTTTCTTGTAACGGGCTAATTTTGCCTTTCGGGAACAAGATAACCACATTGATGTTATCTAACCCGTGGAACGCGTGAGCAACCGCAGCACCCGTATCGCCAGAAGTGGCGGTTAGAATAGTGATTTTCTCGCCCGCGGCAATTTCAGTTAAACACTGGGCCATAAAACGGCCGCCAAAGTCCTTAAACGCGAGGGTTGGCCCGTGGAACAACTCAAGGCTGTAAACGTTGTCAGCCACTTTTGCCAAAGGCGCTTCAAAGGCGAAGGCACGCTCAACGATACCTTGCAAACGGTCCCGCGGGATCTCGTCACCAATTAATTGACTCAGAATTTCCACCGAGCGCTCAACGAACGGCATATCAAGAATGGCGTCGATGTCATCAAATGTTGGCAAACTAGTTGGGAAATATAACCCTTGGTTTTTGCCTAACCCTTTTTTAACCGCTTCTGCAAAGCTGACTTTGTCTGAGGGGTCTTTTAAATTAACTAGTTCCACGTTTCTTACCTTATGTGCTTTTTCAATAAAGCGTATTTTTAATAGTATGCTAGGCGCTGATATCTTTTGCCACAGCACCTTGTTCATCAAGCTGACATACATGGCTAAAGCCGGTGTCATTTTGAATGTAATTCTCTTCTAACCAGGTGCTGATGGTTTGCGCCTGTTCAAGGTTATCGCACACGGCGAAGACCGTTGGGCCCGAGCCTGAAATACCGAATGCCATCGCGCCATTTTGCATCGCAAACTCACGAGATTCATCAAAGTAGGGTAGCAATGATTTTCGATAAGGTTCTGCGATTACATCTGTCATCATGCTCACCGCTAGTTTTTCATCTTGGCGATACAAGGCATCAATAAAGACCGCCAATTGACGACCAAATTTCAAGGTATTTGGCATCGACACTTGCTTAGGCAGAATATCTCTTGCGGCAGCGGTTGATACAGTGATACCTGAATAGCATGCCACCCAATACCAATGCTTGAATGTAGGCAGTTGTAGAGCCAGCGTATCGGCCTGTTCCGCCATTAGCGTTAACCCACCTAAATAACAAGGTGCGACATTATCATAATGTACGCTGCCACTGATCTGACCTTCTAACTCGCCCATAATCAACAACAGTTCGTGTTGGTTAAAAGGCACGTTTCCTAATAACTGGCCGTAAAATTCATTTAAACCGTGTAACGCAGCCACCACTGATGCAGCACTTGAACCTAAACCACTGCCTATCGGCAAGTGCTTGTGCAGGATCATTCGTACCGCTGGCAGTTCTACGCCCTTTTCACCCATCACTTTTACAAAGTGCTGGTAACAGCGCGTCACTATGTTGGTATCGTGATCAGCGGGTAATTTATGGGCAAAAGCGCCTTTGACTTCAAGACTGAATTCATCGGCCAATGCAAGGTCCACTTCATCACCAAGCACAGTGCCATCGATCGGCTTTAACGCGGCGCCGAGTAAATCAAAACCTAAGCTAACATTACCTGTTGAAGCTGGGGCAAAAGCGCGTAGCATTTTACCCGCCATGTCATTAAATTCACTCATTACACGTCTTGCTTCCATGGCATGGTTCTAAGTACATCAGCAAACACACCAGCAGCTGTAACTGCCGCGCCAGCACCATAGCCACGTATAACGTAAGGAATAGGCTGATAATAGTTACTGTGGATAGCCAAGGCATTTTCACCTTCTTTAATCACAAACAGTGGGTGATCTTCACCAACCGCTTGAATCGATACCACACACTTACCTTTGCTGATAGAGCCGACATAACGTAGTACCTTGCCTTCTTCTTTCGCCGCGTTGACTTTCTCAGCGTACAAATCGTCAAGTTCTGGCAACCTAGCCATAAACTCTTCAATACTGCCGCTGTCGTCAAAGTGTGACGGCAATACGGGCTCAATTTGAATATCGTCAAGTTCAAGCTGTAAGTCCGCTTCTCGAGCCATAATTAATAGCTTACGGGCAACATCAGTACCGCTTAAATCATCACGAGGGTCTGGCTCAGTAAAGCCGTTTTTCTTGGCAATTTCAGTTGCTTGAGACAAGGTTAAACCCTCATCTAGTTTGCCGAATACGAATGACAACGAACCAGATAAAATCCCTTCAAAACGCTGGAGCTCATCCCCTGCGTAAATCAGCTTTTGCAAGTTATCGATAACCGGCAAGCCTGCGCCAACTGTGGTTTCATACAAGAACTGACGATTAGTATTTTGTGCGGTATCACGCAGTTGCTGGTAATAAGCGTATGAAGCGGTATTGGCTTTTTTGTTTGGCGTAACAACGTGAAAACCACTATTCATTAGCTCAACATAAAGCTCTGCAATCGCAGTGCTGCTGGTGCAATCTATCACTACAGGGTTAACCAAACTGTTACGCATTACAAAGTCTTGCAAGGCATCAACTGATAGTGACTGCTCACTGTTATTCAACTGGCCTGCCCAGTCAGCGTTCAAATCAACACCGCTGGCTTCAAGTAAAAGTTTACGGCTATTGGCGATACCGTAAATTTTCAAACTGATACCACGTTCAAGTAATACTGCTTGCTGGCGAGCAATTTGCCCGAGCAGCTCTTTACCCACGGTGCCACACCCTACCAAGAACACATCGATAGCATGTAAATTGGAAAAGAAATTTTGATGAACCACTTTCACTGCTTTTCTCGCCTTGCTGCTTTCAATAACCGTTGAAATTGAGCGCTCAGATGACCCTTGAGCAATCGCTACATTGTTGACGCGCGCTTGGGCTAATGAACTAAAGAACTTAGCTGCCAAGCCTTGTGAATGGCGCATACCGTCGCCAACCAAAGTTACAATTGCTAGGTCATGACGCACTTCGATAGGGTCAAGCAGGTTATTGGCCAACTCAAGGGCGAACGAGTCTTCTAGCAAATCTTGCGCACGCGTGGCGTCTTTGCTGTGAATACAAAAGCTAATGCTGTATTCAGAAGATGACTGCGTAATTAAGCTAATAGAGATGTTGGCATTCGACATGACTTCAAATACACGACTGGCCATACCGACCATGCCCTTCATGCCTGGGCCTGCCACATTAAACATGGTCATATCATCAAGATGCGAGATGCCTTTAACGCTGGTCCACTTGGTGCTTTTTTCATTGCTGATAAGCGTGCCTGGGGCAGCTGGGTTTAAGGTGTTGCGAATAAGGCAAGGTATATGATGCTGAGCAATTGGCCCAATAGTTTTCGGGTGAAGTACTTTGGCCCCGAAATAAGACAGCTCCATAGCTTCTTGATAAGTTAATTTATCAAGCAACACAGCGCCATCAACCTGGTTAGGATCGGCATTATAAACACCGTCTACATCAGTCCAAATTTCACAGCACTGGGCATCGATACATGCAGCTAAAATAGCGGCTGAATAGTCAGAGCCATTGCGCCCCAACGTGACCTTTTCACCTTCAGCGTTAACCGCTACGAAACCTGGCATAATCAATACCACGTCGCCAGAGCTATCTACGTCACTGAAACGCGCTTTACTCACGGCTACATCAGCGATGCTATCAAGGTAATCGCCTTCGGCAAGAATCAGTTCAGCAGGGTCAATAATTTGGTTTTTAGTACCAAGCGTAGTCAATATTTGACTGAAAATGTTCACGCTCATGTACTCGCCAATACTTAAAATTTTAGCGACTACAGATTCAGGTGCGCAGCGCAATAACGCAAAACCTTCAAGGTGTTGATTTAACTCATTCAATACATTCTTAATGTAAGGGGCAAGCTTGCTGTCATCGAATTCAGGTAGGGTATTTTTCAAATCATCTAAAATACCGAAAAGTACCATGTTCAGCTTAGCAAACAACTCACCGTAATCTTTACCATTTCCCGCTTCTTCACATAACAGAGATAATGCATTGGTCACGCCTTTAGGGGCTGATAACACAACAGCCGCGCCATTGGTTGCATGGGTATCCAAACAGATATCTTTTACCCGTAAATAACGCTCTGCATCAGCTAAAGACGAACCGCCAAACTTCAACACCTTCATTTATTTTGCTCCTCTGTTGGTTGTTTACGCAGGGCTTTCACCGCGTCGAAACAACCATTAATTAACTTTTTGCTGCGCTAAATAACAAAAAAGCCCGCTATATTTGCGGGCTTTATGTCTGTTTTATGTGCACAAGCCAGCAATCACCTCAAAGAGGTAATAATCATAATCATGCCGGTGGTGCTTGTTATTATTTTCGAATCTACGTTCATGGAGCTCAATTTGCCGTATAGACGTCTATATGTCAACCGTCTAGACGTCTTGTTTTTATATTTTTTATCTGATCATTTGCATAAACAGTGGGAATTTTTTCAACTTTGGGAACTTATTTAAAAACAATCAGTTAAAAGCAGTATCTAAAATTCCGGCATATCAAATTTGGCATTAAAGGTGGGAATTAGCCTTCTGCTAATGCATTTCTACTAAAAAATAATTTTTTTATTCTCAATATCTTAGCTAATTTCATGCATTCGAGGCCTGCGGAAAGCGTAGAAGTGGAGCTTTAACAACATAATTCAGCTTACAACTGTCCACCCAAACCGGAATTCAACTAATAACAAGTTTTACTACATTTGTGTGAGATTTAGGTTCACTGACCTTTCGTCCAAATGCGTGAACCTCTTGAAAATTAAGGTCTACAGGAAAGATTTGTCGTTTTTTTGCATGAGTGCAGGTAATCGATGCTTAACGCTCTCCTAGAGCCTTAATTTATAGTAAGGTATCTAATTAAATTCAGATAATATGTAAAGCTGCTTTACTAAGTAAGCGGCACTGGTGATTGAGAAATTTTATTATTTACGGCGTGAAGCCTTATCGCCTCTAATAAATACGGCCCTCTCATTGCACCCAAAGCTTGGGGTGCAAATGTAAATAAATCGAAAAATAATCTATTCATTATGAACACTATAAAAAAATTTGATCTTTGGTCTTACGATATATCTCATTAATATTGGCGTGAATGAAGCAAAGGCGCTCCAAATCCACTGTCTAGGTTCATTAACTCGCAAACTAAGCGATAGGCTTTTCTGGTAATCCCTTCAATTTCTCGACCATAGCCATGATCATTCATAGCTCGGATATTTGAAAATTCGTCCCAGAGCAATGCTCTGGTGATATATTCATTACATTTACCCTGATCCTGAATGCCTAACTTTTTCATTAATGCTACGTAGCTAATGACTTCACTCCAAGCCTCATCGGAATATTCTTTGCCGTATTTTTCTCGGATCTGTTCTGGCGAAAGCTTTTTTCTTTGAATACTCCTCGATTCTTGTGGACTAGAAAAAATATCAAAAACACTTGTTGATTGCCGAGGCGAGTTAAACGCTTTAGTCTTCAACAGTGACTTGTAGATATTTACTTTCGTTTTGAATACTTCAAGTTCACTTAAACTGATATTGGGAAGTAGTTCCGGCATCCTGCCTTCAAATACAAATCGAGACTCATTCCAGTGGGCAGTACTTACCTCAAAAATATTTTCACTCGCGCAAGCGAGAAACAAAAATGGCAAATACGCATACTCAGGTTGGTTGTTAGTAATTGAGCGATCAAGGTATACCCAAGTTTTAAGATGTTTATCATATCCCCACCAATCCTTGGCCATAGATTATATACCCTCGTAAAAGGTATTCACAAAATCCTTCAACTTCTCAGTTAGTCTGGGGATAACTTGTTTACGCTGCAACACACTGGGTGGCTTTTCCATAGTGCTGACAATATCTTCACGCAGCGGATCTTGGTTGTTGTATATCATGCGTTCAACAACTTCTTTAAGCCTATCTGGTACTAAATTTTCTTCATCAGCCATTTGCTTAGTCGCGTTTTCTTTTTCAACTTCCCAATAAACTTCAAAGGCGTCGTCTACCTCTTCGGCAGATTTGACATTGGGTAGGTTTTCTTTAATAAATTTGTCTATCAGTTCTTGCTTACTACGTAGGTTTGGATCACCACCAACTGTCTGCATTAACGCTTTGTACTGATACTGATACTCTTCTTCGTTGTCGGCTTTTTTCAGGTTGCTAATTAACTTCAGGATGTAGGTGACATTAACTTCATCCATTGCCAATAGCTCAAGTTCAAAATCGACTTCTTCAAGAATTGTGACCTTTTCTTTAGCATTGTTGGATTTAACCTTGTCATACAAATCGAGATATTTGCTTTTAAAGTCTTCGAACTCTTGCTCATCAATTCGTACATCTTGAAAAGAAAAATCAGCAAAAGTACTTAGGATATTTTTGAGCCGCATTAACTCTCTAAAAGCTTTAATAAACTCAAGTTCTTGTTCTTCATCTGTTAACTGATTCACTTCATCAGGATCAGAAGCAATCATCAACAAAGCGCCGAATGCTTTATTAAACAATTTAATAAAGTCCTCATAGGGCGGCATGATCACCGTATCTTTCGCATCCTTATTCGAAAACAGCGCTAAAGCTTCATCTGTGCGCTTTTTGAGGTTTCGAAAGCATAAGATGTTACCTTGTGACTTTTGTTCGTTAAGAATACGATTGGTGCGCGAATACGCCTGAATCAAACCATGATATTTAAGATTTTTGTCTACGTACAAGGTATTCAAAGTTTTACTGTCAAACCCGGTTAAAAACATATTCACTACTAACAGGATATCAATTTTACGTTCGCGCACTTTCTTAGATATGTCGTTGTAATAGTTGTAATACGACTCGCTGTCTTTGGTGGTGTAACTGCAACCAAACATTTTGTTGTAGTCGCCAATAAATCGCTCTAATTTGTCGCGACTATGACTATATACGGCACTTGCTTCGGCCACTTCACCCAGCTCAGCTTCGCCTAAGCCATCGGCATCGGGGTCTTCCTCATTGGCAGCGTACGAGAATATAGTGGCTATGCGTAAGTTGTGTTTACCTTCTGCTTTTTTATTAGCAAACAACTCATAATATTTAATCAACGCTGGCACACTGGATACACAAAACATTCCGGTAAACTCACGGCTGTGGGTTTTTCGATTATGCTGGGCAATAATGTAGTCAGCGATCTTGTTTAACCGTGCCTCGGACTCCATCAACTCATTGGTATCAATACCCTCTACATCAATATCTATTTCATTGGCTGAGTCTTTCTTTTTGTAGCGCCCCACATATTCCACGTTGAACTTGAGTACGTTTTCATCTTTTATGGCATCAACAATGGTGTATTTGTGTAAAGGCTTATGGAATAGGTCACTGGTAGTGTACTTACGCGAAAATTTACTTACCGCGTTTTCTACAAAAATGGGGGTGCCAGTAAAGCCAAACATTTGATGGCTAGTAAAAAATGCACTGATTTTTTGGTGGGTGTCACCAAACTGGCTGCGATGACACTCATCAAAAATAAATATCACATTTTTGTCTTTGGCTGGCTCCATGCGTTTTGCAAAACGTTTGTGGCTAATCGCATTGTTAAGCTTTTGAATGGTAGTAACAATCAGCTTGGTGTTGCGTCTTTCATTAATTTTGTCAGCAGGAATAGGCGCATCAGTTAGCTGATCAACTAACAGCTTAGTGTTGTCTGTGCTATCAACACAACCTTTGGCAAAGCCGTTAAACTCTTTACTGGTTTGATAATCTAGGTCTTTGCGGTCAACCACAAACACCACTTTGTGAATTTGGCTGTCGCCTGTTAATAGCTGCGCGGTTTTGAACGAAGTAAGGGTTTTACCCGACCCAGTTGTATGCCAAATATAACCATTAAGCTTGTTAATCGGCTGCTCTTTTGCTTTTAAGGCGTTACGCTCTGCTACTCGCACAATAATCTCTTCTGTGGCATAAATTTGATACGGGCGCATCACCATTAACACCCGATCAGTTTCGTTTAGTACCACATACTTAGTTATCATGTCGGTCAAATGCTGAGGAGTTAAAAACTGCGAGGCAAACTGAGTTAATTCGGTGAAACGCTCGTTATGTGTATCAGCCCAATAAAAGGTTTGTTTAAAACTTTGTTTGCGGTTGTTAGCGTAATACTTAGTGTTAACGCCGTTAGAGATAACAAACATTTGCACGTATTGAAACAAGCCATCTTCAGCCCAATAAGAGTGGCGTTGATATCGGTTAACTTGGTTAAAGGCTTCTTTTAACTCAAGCCCACGGCGTTTTAGTTCTATTTGCACCAGTGGTAGGCCATTGACTAAAATGGTCACGTCGTAACGGTTTTTATAGCGACCTTCAACGGTTACTTGCTGGGTTACCTGAAAATGGTTTTTACTAAAGTCATTGTCTAAAAAGCGAATATAACCTGTTGTGCCATCGTCTTTACTAATTTGCAGTCGGTCTCGTAATATTTTGGCTTTATCAAATACGTTCCCCTTACTCAGCGCATTGCGTATTTGTTTTAGTTCGCTGTCACTGATTTCAAAACCATTTAACTTACTAAGTTGCTGCTTTAGGTTAGCTCTGAGGGCATCCACATCCGTAATAGTAACGACCTCAAACCCGTTAATTCCGTTAACACCTTTACTGAGCTGTTTAACCAAATTATTTTCTAATTCTTGTTCCGACTGATAGGCCACATTCACTCCCTGTTTGGCTATGCGTTAAACAAACATCTGCTGAAGCAGACCTTTTTTAAAGGTTTGAGTAAGTTCAATTTGCTCGTTAGTCGCGTCAATTTTCTTATCTATAACTTGCATGAAGGAAGCAATCTGTTCCTGCTCTTGCACATCAGGTACTAATATATCCATATCTCTAAAAAACTCAGTTACGCTAATATTTAACAGGCCATGATTCCTAGCTCCCTCTTGTGCAATTTTACTTATTTCCCTATTTAAATTGCCCGCTTCAAAATATTGTTCCCAAAACTGGTCATATTGCCCTGCCACAGTCTTAAAGCAAATGTAAAGTGTTGAAACCACACCACGTTCATAATTATTTAATCGTTTAATCGCACCCATTGGATAGCCTTTAGAGTAGCTTTTATTGTATGCAAACTCCCCATTTTCCAATAAGTAATACCCAGTTACGTCTTTAGCGGAAACTGATTTATTAAAATACTTTTCCTGATTAATAAGTCCGCGTTGAGCAGAAATCGTCAGTACATTTAGATTATTTGTTTTGTTCTTGCGAGTTACACGTTCAAACACATCTCCGAATTTCAATTCCTGCCAATCAGGAAAGGCATTGCCGTTGTCATCTTTAAAGCGGATTTCTCGTTTGAGAAGCTTTTGCATCACTCCGTTTTTGTATTGCTTTAACAAGGCATGCTTTTCTTTTAGGAGGCTGATTTTTTTGTCTACCGCAGAAAGAAAGTCGGCAATTTTTTGTTGTTCTCGCAACTCTGGTACAGCAATTGTAAGCTTTTGTAGAGACTCTTGGTTAATATTAGTATTAGCACTCGATGTACTATATCTAATTAGTAATCTCCTAAAATTTTCTGTCCAGAAACAATATTTCTTAAAGTTATGATTCAGAATATTAGAGACTCTGTAACGAATCAAAAAACCACTATAAACCGTATTAGGAAGGTCTTGGTTAGCAACTATTGTTTCACCCACCCCCTCGCGTTTAACCGAAGACCTAATAAAAAACACATCACCTTTTTCGACTGTATAGGACTTTAAATCTCGTTCAGAAGCATTGACTAGTGACAACTCTGGGTTGTCAATTTCTAATTTACCAAAAACATCCAACAAATTAATAAACGGAAAACCGTGACCAAAGTCTTCTGAACTTTTATTTAGCCCATTTTTAAAATTCCCGATATCCCCAAGTCTCACGATAACCCAAGGGGTTGAAAAACCACCGAATCTTACTTTTGGAATGACACTTTCAATGTAATTCATTCAATTACCTTACTCGTGCTATTGATACCCAATTCTGAACAGAACGAATTTATTGTTTTATTTATTTCGATAATATCAGTTTCTAAATGACCTAATTTTATTATAGTACTATTTAAATCAACTCCTTCTTCATCTTCAAATGTATCTACATATCTAGGAATGTTTAGATTAAACTCGTTCTCGACGGTAATTTCTTGTATAGAAGCAACATAAGCAAACTTATCGGCCTTTTCAGTCTCAAGCTGATCGCGCTTTTCCACTGCATCTAAGATAGCAGCTAAGTCTTCATCACGTAGATAGTTTTGGTTCGTCGCTTTACCAAAATGTTGGCTAGCATCAATAAACAAAACATTGCCTTTATGCTGGCGATTCTTCTTGAGTAGTAAAATGCAAGTAGGGATAGATGTTCCATAAAAAATATTAGCAGGTAATCCTATCACTACATCTAAGCAGTTCTTCTCTTGAATAAGGTGTTTACGTATATGACCTTCGGCAGCACCTCTAAATAGCACACCGTGCGGTAAGACCACAGCCATAGTGCCGTTATCATCAAGTTGGTGGAGCATGTGTTGTACAAAGGCAAAGTCAGCCTTTGAAGCTGGGGCTAACTTGCCATAATCTTGAAATCGCTCATCAGTTAAAAAGCCTTGAGCTGCACTCCATTTAGCCGAAAATGGCGGATTGGCGACTACCGCTTCAAAACGCTCACCTAAATGATGTGGCTGCTCTAGAGTGTCGTCTTGCTTAATGTTAAAACGGCGGTAATGCACGCCATGTAAAATCATGTTCATGCGAGCTAAGTTGTAAGTGCTAGGGTTAGACTCTTGACCATAAAAACCGCCAACGTCTTTTACTTCTTTTGCTACGCGCAATAACAACGAACCCGAACCGCAGGTAGGGTCGTACACACTTTTTAATTTGTCCTTACCCATGGTCACTAGCTTTGCTAAAAGCTTTGATACCATAGGTGGCGTGTAAAACTCGCCTGCTTTTTTACCTGCCCCTGAAGCAAACTGCCCTATTAAATATTCATAGGCATCGCCCAGTACATCAATTTCAGTTTCGTCGTGCAAAAAGTCGATGTCGTCGAGATGGATCAATATCTTTGATATCAGCTCGTTTTTGGCTTTTTCGGTTTTACCTAGCTTGTTTGAGGTTAAATCTAAGTCGTCGAATAGGCCATTGAAGTCGTCCTCTGCCGCCGTACCCATGGTGCTTTGTTCAATGTGATTCAGCACTTCGGTTAACGCTTCTAATATAAATTCGCCACTCTCACCTTTTTTGGCCAGCACGTGGAATAGTTCGCTGGGCTTTAAAAAGTAACCTAAGTGGTCGATGGCCTCTTCTTTAATAGCGTTGAGATACTCTTTACCTTGTTCGCTGTTTTCGTCAATCGCATCAAATTTAATGCCATCTTCTTTTAGCACTGCGTCAGCGTATAAATCCATACGCTCAGACAAGTATTTGTAAAACACAAAACCTAATATGTAATCCCTAAATTCGTCGGCACTCATGTTACCGCGTAGCGCATTGGCAATATTCCAAAGTTGTTTTTCCAATGCTTTTTTGTGTTGTTCTACCATGTTGGGTTTACTTCCTTAAGTAGGTCACTCCTAGTGGAGTGTTGATGAGGTTTAAACTTGTTATTCGTAATTATTAGAGCATTGCCTTTTCAAGGCTTGGCTGGTTTGTATTTTTGCTGTCAACTTTAATCACGTAGCGTTGTTTCGATAAGCGTGTGATAACTTGCCCAAACGAAATGGCATGGCGCTCACAAAGCTCGGCCAATTCCGTTCCGTCGATAATCGTTACACCAAGTTGTTTGGCTATATCTCGTGTATTCTTCGCTAACTGCGTTGCATTGGTGATAAACACTTGAATGGTGATTTCCCTACCTAGGTTATTTGCGTAAAGAGTTTTTGCATTCGCCACTTCTTGCACAGCGTTGTGCCCTTTATATGCACCTTGCTTATGTTTAGCTTGGATCAAGATGGCTTCATTACCTTTGGTTAATACGCCATCTGCTCCAAAATCTGAACCTTCTTTTGTTAACCATGCACTATCGGCCTCATATTCACGAGCTAAAAGCTCCACTGTTAATGCTTCAAATTGTTTCCAACTCAAGCGGCGCATATCGTCAAAAGTAATAATGCTTTCTGTGCTTAGATGGTGTTTATCTGCGCCAGCAGGACTGGGCATAACCTCTCCGGGCGTAACGACTGCATCCTTAAGCATAGACTTTTGCGACAGCAATCGATGCAGGTTCACATCGAACGACTCAAATTCAGGATGGTGTAAAATAGGTACGTAAATATTGACGTCTTTTACTTGGCCTATTCTAAAAACTCTGTCAGTTGCTTGCGCTTCTTTTGCCGGATTCCAGTGGCGCTCAAAGTGAATTACGTTGTTTGCACCCACTACTGTTAGGCCAACCCCAGCCGCAACGGGTGACATAATGATAATGTTGAAGCCCTCTTTGGATTCAAAGTCTGCAATCATGGTTTTACGACTCAATGCGCCCTTTTTCTTCACAATGGCTTTTGCATCTCCATTAATTACATGTAATGGCCCTAAACCAAAGTAACTTCCTAGAGCAATACTTAGAAAGCGCTGCAAGCGTTTGTTAACTGCAAAAATAATACATTTTTCTTGTCGAATCTGAATATCCTTTAATACTTCTACGGCTTTTTCTAACTTAGCTGATTCGTTGAATAATGTTTTTAATTCGAGTTTCGACGTTGGCGCATCCAGCCTGCCACCATCAGTCAAACGTGGATGCAAAGAACTATCTCGCAGGCGCATTAAGGTCGTTAATACATGACTCTCTTCGCCTTCAAGTTGTGCCTCTATCGAGCCATCATACACTTTCCGTTGATATGGCGTCATGATGGCGTGTAGCTTAGCTTTATATTGCCAATCCGAGGATTCTATACCGACAAAAATATGCTTTTGTGGTAATCCTTCTAGGTTATCTTCCTTGATTCGCCGCAACATTAATGCACCTACTTTTTCACGAAGTTGCCTCCCCAAAGTTCCGCGCACCTGATCAATCTCATCGCCCGCTGCTTGTAGTATTGGAGTAATGTAGTTTTGTCTGAATGTTTGATAAGAGTCGAGGTATCCGGGGCAAGCAGTATCCATAAGACACCAAAAATCTGCCAAGCTATTTTCGACGGGAGTGCCTGTTGCAAGCAGTTTAAATTTTGCCTTTAACCCTTTGGCTGCGCGAGTTTGCAGTGCATTTGGGTTTTTAATATTTTGTGCTTCATCGAAAACAGCAATCCCCCAGTCGATTTGCGATAGCGAAAACTGATAGTCACGTAGTGTTTGATATGTAGTGATAACCATACGGCGAGGCAAATCAAGGCGACTTGGGCCATGTTTTTCGCCGAATTTTAGGGAGTATCTCGGTTCTAAAGTTTCATCATCGATATTAGATGCTTTTGTCTCCGTGCTACCGTCACGAAATTGCGTTAGGTCACCATCAGATTGAAGAATAATAATATCCCTAAATGGCGACTCGTTAAATGTTTCGGTTACTTCATCTTTCCAATTCTCTAATAGGCTGAGCGGGGCCACAATTAGGGTCGGCCGACATGTTTCTTTACTGTCTTCACATAGGCGATAATAATGTTCAATCGCTGATAGCGACATAAAGGTTTTACCTAATCCCATATCGTCAGCTAATAGTGCACCATTTACTAACTCTTTGTGACGCGCCATTTCTTCTAAACCCAAGATCCATTTAACACCCGTTAGCTGATGTGGAAATGGGGTACGTTTGTGATTACTCCAATCTAAATCTTCACTAAAAAGCACATCGTTTAGTGCTTCTTGAACCAATTTTGATGGGTTGTCTAATTCATCATCATTGAGTGCTATGTCAATGACAATTGGGCTATCATCGATGTCATCAGGTGCTTCATTTTCGGGCGGTGTAGGAGATGTTGGTTCATCACCATCGTCTTCTGGCTTATCAATTTTTTGCGCTAATTGCGTGAGGGTATCTGAAACTTCTGTTTGGCTTCCAATTTCGTAACCTTTGCCTTGAAACTGAATTTCAGTTGCTCCAGTAACTTTTGCATCGGTAATTAATTGTGTAAGTTGCTCTAAGTCTTCTTGGGTCTTAACTACTTTGTTCACAGCAGAAATCGGTAAAATTTGTGCTGACGCTTGGTTTTGCCCAAACCAGTCTATCCCAGATTCGTCGGTCTCTCCAAAATAAGCATGTTTAAATCTGGTGGCTCCTTTTACACGCAGAGCAAAACCTACATCTAAATCTACTATTGATGCGTCCAGAAATGCCCCCGGAGCCTTTAAGAACTGTTCAACTTGTGACTTAGGAATAGTTCGATTGGTTATGATTTCTTTGGCTGCCTGTGCCGTTTTTTCATTAAAGAGAATAATCTCTTTTCCTACTTTTAGTGTGCGGCCATTTTCCGACTGAAGCTGACCTAAAACTCTTTGTAGCTTTTCGTGATTAGCATGCTGTCCCATACTTGGCGTAAGTATTAGGTTACCTAACTGATCCCGTTCAGCTTCCACTGCAATTTTATCAGGAACGTGAATGTCTAATTTGTTGAATTGGCCGAGGGAGATTGGGGCACCAGATTTTTGGGATTTTTGTAGAACGTGCAATAACAGTAAGTTATCTGATTCACTTTTTGCTGATGCTGAATAGTATTTCAAGGCTTCAAATATACTAAACATATCTAGTTTTAAAGTGAATTTTGTTTCACCAAACTGAATAATACTTCCGTTAACTTGATACGCTGAAGTCATCTTCCCTGATGGTGATTCCACTTTTATTGTCAGATGGAATGAGTCACCAGATGTCGTTCCTTTAATATCTGCGACTGCCTTGCCTTGCCATCTGCTAGGCAAGTTCAATAACTGATGTACATCCTCATCTAATGAAGCAACAACCTCGTGGGGAACGATAAATCCGTTTGGTATAGCTTCAGCGCTTCCCTCTTCTGCTAACATTTGTAAAGTAACAAACTGTGCCGTTAGGTACTCGTCTGCATTGCCACTCTTAATCTGCTTAAATTTGTATTCATGGCAGTAAAAATCAACACTTTCTGTATTCAATTCAAAATCAAACTTAGCGCCTGACTCCTTAATGCTGAATAAGGATGAAATCCAGTTTTTCATTAACCTACTCCGTAAAGGCGTTTGTATTTACTGTAATCATTTTCGCTAAGCACATCTGATGCTCTAATTTTCACCCCCATACCTTTAAGAACCTCAAGAGAACGTCTTTGCCAGCTATAATTTGCGGGTGAGTGGGGGAAATGATCGTATGCTTCGCAACCATACTCATACATTCTTTCACTAAGGCCAATCGTTAGATTCCGATAACGCTCACTTTGGCGTCCAAACTGGAGTACCGGCGCTGTTTCATGAAGATTGTTATAGAACCAAATTTGACAGTTATGGCTACCCTCAATCATATGACCACTTGTTAACTCTGCATATATGATTGAACGATCACCATCTTCTACAATTGAATAATCTGGTACATGTTCAGGTTTGTAGTTCTTGCGGATATACCGATCTGCTTTTTTGGATAAATAGAGCTTAGTGTGCACTATTGTGCCAGCCTTATGCATCCCCTCTAAGAAGTGCTTTCTGGAAGGGAACATGCGTATCATATCGTCGTCACGTGAACTTTTTGAATAATCTTCAAGTGCTTCTAAGAATAATTTGAGATCGAGTTTGGACAACCAGCCTTGAACTTTCTTACTCTGTGCATTGGTTAGCTGACTCCACCACTTCATGTATCTCGGATGGCTTTTAGGGACTCGCGGATCACCTGCAATTGCAATGACTGCATTTTGCCAACTTTCATCTACGCCCTGTTTAGGGGCGCGATCAATTAATATTCTCAGTGCAACATGTCCAACAAGATCGGTCGAATCGTAGCGGCTACTTGCCACGCTCTCTTGGCTAACTTCTTGTAGTAGTTCATGGGGCTGATTTGCAGGTATATCTTGTAGTTGTTGTACAAAATATATCAATTGAGACTGTTTTATGAAGTCTCCTGATGCGTAGAGATCTAACTTCCAATTTTTGACTTGTTGTTCGAAATTAGTATTCAGCCTTATTGCTTGCTTAGCTAAAAATGTCGGTCCTTCACTACAAAGTACCTTTTCTTCCGCACTCTGAAATAGTCCTTTTCGTTTGCGCTCCTTGCTAAGCCAATCACCAATTTCATCTGGATCATTTAATGTGTTGAAATTACTAAGAAAATATTGAAATAGAGATTCCACAAACAAATAGCTACCCGACGGCAGGATTTCGGATACTTTATTAAGTAATACTTTATCAATTCTAATTGCCCGTCGTAGTTCACTATTGGCCGTCAACGCAATCGATAAAGCTCGAACATCAAATCTGTTCTCTAAACGGTATTTCTCAAAATCATCACGTGATAATAAGTTTAAAAGTTTGCTCCACGCAGCTTTAAATTTGGGGTTATCAGTACCAGCCTTTTTAGCAATAGCCTTTTGTTCAATAGAAAGCTGCTCCATGACTTTTATGTTATTTCGATAAACCGAGTCACTCAGAAAAAATTTCATCTTTTGCTCCGTCTGCTCAAATAACGCTCAAACATCTTTTGCTTTTTCGTAATCTTCGAGCTTAGGCTTTTTCACGGTAAATCGAATATCAATCCTACGATTTTTGGCTCTTTGCTCTTCTGTTTCCTCGATTAAATCTACTCTTCTGGTATCCGCGTAACCACTTACCGAAAACAGCAGCTGGTTATTGAAGTTCATTAACTCATTAAGCTTCGGCTCGACTGGAATCTCTGTTTGCCAAAGTTTCCATATGGAAACCGCACGGTCTGCTGAAAGCCCCCAATTACCTTTACCTCGATACCAGATACCTACACTATCTGTATGCCCTTCAACAAATACAGTATCTAGATATTTCCAACGCTCATTGGTCGTTATTGCTTTGTGAAGAGCGACTCCTATTGCTCGTACTTCGAGCTGAGTAATATCATCTTGGGGTAGAGTATCTTTAGCTGATTCAAACGAAAGTGTACTTTCAGGTATCCGCAACACAGTATCGTTTTCAACTATGTCAACGTGAATGTTTTGTTTAGCTAATTCATCTTTAATATCCAAAAGAATATCTCGACGGGCTTCTTCGGCCTTTTTAAACTCTGCAATGCTGGCGTCAATTTTCTGAGATTTTTGAGTTAACTCAATGATCAATGCCACAGCAGCAAGTATAAAAATAACTAACAGCCCCGACATTAAGTCGGAGAACGACATCCAGTAAGGGTTTTCTTCGTCTACTTTTGCACTACCTCTTGAAAGGAACCTATCCATTTGTTACCCCAACTTTGCTTGCATTTCATCCACTACGCTGGAAAGCGAATTGATAGCGCGGTTCATCTGAGTGCTGTAATCAGAAACTGATTGCGACCAAATTTTGAGATGCTCAGCTGTTTGACCATTAGCCTGACTAGAATATTCGTTAAGCATATTCGTCATTTTTTGTCCGAGATCATCAACTTCAGTTTTTAAATCGCCGATAAATTCTTTCTGGGTTGCTTTGAGATCTCCAAAGGTATTTGCAGTATTTTCAATTAGCCCATTGAGTTGTGAAGTGAGTTGGCTGAATTGGGAAACATCGTCCATTAAATTCTCACGCAAGCTTTCCATTTTTTGTGCCGATAGTTGATTCTGTTGTGCTAAATCAGCGGTACTGTCAACGGCTGATTTAATCGCGCCTGATAACTTGTTTCCAGCTTCATTAACATGCGAACTTAATATCTTCATATTATCTGATGACATTTTTAGCTCTATCGAGGATTCCTTCATGGCCTGTGAATCGCCCCGAGTTCATCGGAGACCAGTTTGTTTAAGTCAGGCCACTTTACCT